>Ga0041059_1002115_pt1 | contig 15134 bp, 14 predicted proteins | sample AraColnosormetaG_FD_56232 | JGI IMG/M metagenome (GOLD analysis project Ga0041059, IMG submission 56232) | Arabidopsis roots microbial communities from North Carolina, USA - Col MF nosort | ecosystem: Host-associated > Plants > Roots > Unclassified | place: USA: North Carolina | collected...
TTTTTTTTTGGGGTGATATACATGTTATTTCAACTCTAAAAATGTATCTAACCTTATTACTAATATAAGGTTTTACGGTATTTCGACATATAAAAATTAAAAAATAAGAACATCAGTTTATAAATTGATTTTCACTAAACAGAAATATTGTCGAACATATGGAGGGCAATAAACGATCTATATGATCATTGCCTCCAAATCGGAGATTTTTCACTTTTATTCTTCCATTCTTCTCTCTTATTTCAATCGGGTTTGCGTCGAAACCCGAAACCCACTTATCTCTTCTTCTCTGAAGACTCTATGGAGATCTCCGGCGAAGAAGATAAAGAAGAAGCTGTTACTCTCCCCAAAGAAGTAAGCAAAATCTCAATCTCAGATGGTAACAAGTTCGTATACCAAATCCTCAATGGTCCTAACGAACAATGTTTTGAGAATTTCCGTATGGATAAGCCTGTCTTCTATAAACTCTGTGATCTCCTTCAGACCAGAGGCTTATTGCGTCACACTAATCGAATCAAGATTGAGGCACAGTTAGCAATCTTTTTGTTCATCATTGGTCATAATCTTCGTACTCGAGCTGTTCAAGAACTCTTCTGTTACTCTGGTGAAACCATTAGCCGCCATTTCAACAATGTTTTGAATGCAGTTATTGCAATCTCTAAGGATTTTTTTCAACCCAATTCAAATTCTGATACTTTGGAGAATGATGATCCGTATTTCAAAGACTGTGTTGGTGTTGTTGATAGCTTCCACATTCCGGTTATGGTTGGGGTCGATGAGCAAGGTCCGTTTCGAAACGGCAATGGACTGCTTACTCAGAATGTTCTTGCAGCTTCGTCGTTCGATCTTAGATTCAATTATGTGTTAGCTGGTTGGGAAGGTTCAGCTTCTGATCAACAAGTTCTCAATGCAGCTTTGACTCGGCGTAACAAGTTACAAGTCCCTCAAGGAAAATACTACATTGTTGACAATAAGTATCCGAATCTTCCTGGCTTTATCGCGCCGTATCACGGTGTTTCAACCAATTCAAGAGAAGAAGCAAAGGAAATGTTCAATGAGCGACACAAGTTGTTGCATCGAGCTATCCACCGGACTTTTGGGGCTTTGAAAGAACGGTTTCCGATTCTACTATCAGCTCCTCCGTATCCTCTACAAACGCAAGTGAAACTGGTGATTGCGGCTTGTGCATTGCACAACTATGTCCGCTTGGAGAAACCAGATGATTTAGTGTTTAGGATGTTTGAAGAAGAGACTCTGGCGGAAGCAGGAGAAGATAGAGAAGTGGCTTTAGAAGAGGAACAAGTAGAGATAGTGGGGCAGGAACATGGGTTTAGACCAGAAGAAGTTGAAGATAGTTTAAGGTTAAGAGATGAGATTGCATCTGAGCTTTGGAACCATTATGTCCAAAATATGTCAACCTTCTAAACTTTTTAGTTTTTTTTTAACAGGTTTCGTGTGTTTAGTCTGTTAGAAATGATATAAGTCAAATACCACTATTTATGTTTGTTGTATCAAATCAAATCAAATATATATATCCAAAACACCAAATGTATAACACACCGATCTCAGCAAAGTTGAAGACCAAAAGAAGAGTAAAATATCAAAAACAGAGCTTTTGAATCAAGAGATGTTAACTGCTTTTTGCTTTTTCGTAATCCATTTTCGCTTAGCGTTCTCTATTGCATCCTCTTTCAGTTTCAGCAGATCTTGGAAGGACTGGTTAAACTGTGACTCGATCAGGTTTAGTTCTGTCTTGAGATCTTCTGGGTAATCATTGTCTGAAATGGAAAGATTGTAAATGGTTGACATCATTGAGCAAGAATCCAGATACGAGCTCATCGACTCTGCATCTCGACCAGCTTCCATGGCAGCATTTCCGTCGTTTGCTGAGTAGGGAAAGTAATAGTCTGCTGATATGTCTGACTTCATTGATTGTCCTGCAGCTTCTTCATCTTTCGAGTTCACAGTTTGCTGATTTGCTGCTTCATGATCCTCATGGGTTAGACGTGGAGAGTTTTGGTTATGATGCGACGAGGTCCGGTCAGAGAGAAGTTGCATTATGAAGTCATCGATCATATCAGCTATCACAACGACCTCTTGGCTAGTTAAATGCAGTTCCTCAACCATTTCCTCAGCGATTGCTGTTGCTGTGTCTGACTCCAGATAGAATGCAAAGTGTACGATTCTACATTTACCTGTATTAGGGCATTGAATTGATTTTCAGTAAATGAAAACTGTGAGAGGAATGAATTGGATAGAAGATTTAATTTTATAAGACGAACCAGACGGGTCAGCAATACGGAGAACCATAGACGCTGTGACATCATCGCTCCTCTCACCTCTCAACCTGAACTCTTTATTCTCTGCAATCCTCTGAAGTTCAATGGTTTGGGACCATGGGTAGTCTTCGTTGCTTGAAACACTTTTATTCTCGTTATGATCCACATCCATGGGAAGATGTTCAAGCTGTGGTGGTCTCACATATTTAGATGATGTGCTTGATGAAGCAAGCAGAGCAGAGTCCTTGCCTCCATCCCTTGCAAGGAATGGGTCCTTCGAGAGCTCGAGGGCAGTTGGTCTGGAAGAGGCAGGAAGAAGACATTTCTCTATAAATTGCCTAACTTGAGGATCGTCAACTTTGCCAAGAGACTGAGGCTTTATGTTCTGCAAATGCAAAGTTTCAAACGGGAGCCCCATTGCATAGATAATTGATGAAAGTAAAGATTGTGAAAGACTTACCGAGGTGACCTTTTTATAAATTTGAGCCTGGTTTCTGCACTCGTTGTATGGATATTCACAGGTTACCATCTCCAACATACACATGCCAAAAGAATAGATGTCCACAAGCTCATTGTATTCCTCTTCATACAGTTCAGGTGCCATGAATTCAGGAGTACCTGATTACGCTCAAAGTTTTCAGTTACAGTAAAGTTTTCAGGGTCTAGGAAGGAAAATGGTTTATGGTGTATTACCTATCACACTTCGAGCAGTGGGCTGCTGCAGTACAGTTGCGAGCCCGAGATCTCCGATTTTGACCTCTCCAGTATTTCCATTGACAAATATATTGTCACACTTCAGATCCCGGTGAATTACCGGAGGGTTCTGAGAATGCAAATAGTTCAGGCCTTTGAGAATCTGCCTTGCCCAGTTCTTGATGGCCTTGGGATCAACCTTCCTATGCTTCTTACGATATCTTCACATCAAATGAAATGGTGTCAACCCATGTGATGCACAGGAAAAAAAAAAAGAATGAAGGATCATCAATACAAAAGAGAAGTGGGGGAGATACTTACACCCTGAGACTACCAGAGGTGAAAAGCTCAGTGATCATGTTAATAGTCTTGTTCTTTTCGTCAACCCAAGAGTAAAAGAGTTTGATGATGTTTTCATGTTTTAGAGCCTTTAGTAGATGAACTTCAGAATATAGCCTTTCAAGTTGACCAGGCATCTGCATTACATCTTCAATGCTAACTAGGTTCCAAGCAACTTCAATCCCGTCTACTTCGTCAAACGCCTTATATCTATACAAGAGTTAATAAACAAATCAGAATCACTTTCCTTTACAACTAAAAACATAAAAGCATAATAGGGTGTAGAAAACATACACAGTCTTGAAAGCTCCTCTCCCCAGAACATCATCATACTAAACAACAACAACAAAAAAAAAACGAATCGATCAATCACTATATGTTTTCCACCATACAAACTCGAAAAAATCAGCAATACAACATGATCTTAAGCTTGATTGTTCCAAATGTACAATTGTACATAGCTTAAAAGTCGAAAACACGTAACAATGAACAAAACACACATTGCTATAAACCAATAATCATCACCATACGATCAAAGTAACAGCCCTCATTAGGTAGAACTACAAAGAGAACTCATTAAACTAGGTCAAAATTCTCAAATTCTGATCAATTTCCTCATAATTCAACAATAAAAAACACTCAACCAAACGAGATTGAATGCAAATTCACACATGAATCAACGAAGACAGTGACGTACCCTGATGTAACGGCCAGAAGGATCTTTCTCGGCAAAATCAGCCTCTTCCATGGACGATATCTGACCTAAAAATCCAGAACCAGAAGCCATATATGTATGCACAACACAACAAACAAAGCAATCGAGAACAGAAGGAGAAGAAGAAAAAAGTGGAGAATTTAAGGTGAGATTGAAGATGAAAAGAAAGAAAGCTGAAGAGGACGGAGGTTATTACAAAGAAAAAGGTTATAAGAAGAAGAAATGGACGGAGGAGATACAATCGGAGAAAGCCTCACGAGCGAAGCAATAAGAATCGATTGAAGAAGTTCGAAATCGAGATCGGAAACGGAGTTTGGCGGCGAAAGAAATCCCCATCATCTCCGATTTTCCGATTTCCCGATCTCTTCTCCCGTCGTGATTCCGTCTCTTCTCTTTTATCCGATTAAATCCTTCCATTGATGATCCACCATGATTTTGATTTTGGTCCCCGAAAGAATCTGCTAGATCGATAGAGAAAAAACGAAGGATGATGATGATGATGAAATCAATGAAAGGAATTTCGGAGAAAGGGAATTTAGGAAGAACAAAACAAAAAAAGGTTGGCGGCCAAATAAATCGGAAAGTCAAATTATCTGTCTTTATCAACTAACGCACTTTCTCTTATATTTGAGATTATTCTACTAATTATGTATCCTCTGTTTTCATTTTATTTCAGCTGACTTTAGGCCATTTATGCAATTACATGTTTCAGGTTATGAATAATTTCTACTAATAAAACATTATGCTAGGTGCACCAAAAAAAAAACATTATGTAAATCCTCAGAAATACGATGTTATTTCCTTTGTTTCAAAATATAAAATGTTTAAAACAATCACACATATTAAGATCATTCTTTCTAAAAAATATTATTTATAGAATTAAAAATTTTAACTAATCATAAGAAAAAACTGCAGAATATAAATGATCACAAATTATCAAATACATTTAATTTTCATAGAAACTAACAAAATATTTTTTAATATTTAAAAGATAAACTTTTATAACATCTTATATTTTAATTAGAGGGAATAGTAATCTATTTAAAGTTTTTTTTCTGTGCATGGAAATCAAGAAATTGTGGAATCTAAATTCTATAAGTTTAATAAAAAGATATAGCTAGTTCAAATTTAATGAACCTTGGATAGTATAGCATTAATACGAAATCATTTTGTCGTTGAATAATATATTTTGTGTTAAAAGTCCAATTGCTTTTATTGAATAAGTTGGTGAGACAGAGTGTGTGATGAAGAAAAGAAAAAACAAAAAAATTGTAAGTTTGTCTTAAAAAACCAACGAGGCTTAATCGTGTTTATTGTAATCATTAGGTGAATCTAAATCTAATCCTCATCAAGTTGAAAATATGAGAAGAACAAAAAACTGATAATTTTAGATATTTATTCGAAGATGTTTTTTAAAATGGTATTTTATTCGAAATATTTTTCACGGAAGCACTGGATGGAAAATTTGGTAGCAAAAAAAAAAGGATTTCGAAATTTGGCAGCTAAAATTTGTTCAAAAATAAAATGAAATAACTCTTACTAATATGGTCAAGAATTAACTTCAGAACATATTTTGAAAATGTAAATTAAATTATCGGATGAAAAGGTACGGGTCGGGTCGGAAAACCGGTGTGTTTTGTAATGGGCCTCTATGTAAGCTGACAAGAAAAGTCCAATAAATTAAAAATATGAGTCGTCGTGGTTTATCGAGTGACGCGTTGAGAGTCTTGAGACAGAGTTACTGATAATCATTGTTTTAGGCTAAGATCGGTGAGCCACCCAACCACCTTCCTATTTTAATTTAATGCTTCTTTTTAAAAAAATTGTAGAAAATAAAAAGCCCAGAAAGAGCCCAAAGAACGCAGCAGAGAAAAAAAAAACAAAGAAGAAAGAAAACTTGCTCAACGACGATTCATCAATCATCATCTCCGATCTTCTTCCAAATCCCTCCGGTGAAAAAGACGATGTACGTAAGAGCACTTCCGACGACGGATGTGAATCGGAACACAGAGTGGTTCACATATCCTGGTGTTTGGACTACTTATATTCTCATCCTCTTCTTCTCTTGGCTCCTCGTTCTCTCCGTCTTCCATTGTTCTCCTGGCATCGCTTGGACCATTGTTCATCTCGCTCATTTCACCGTATTATTCCCGATCTCCTCCGATCCAATTTCGAAATTGTTGGTTTCTAGATTTGAATTTTTGAGTTTTTTTGTTTTCTAGGTCACGTATCATTCCTTCCATTGGAAGAAGGGAACACCATTTGGAGATGATCAAGGAGTCTATAATAGATTGACTTGGTGGGAACAGATTGATAATGGCAAGCAGCTTACACGTAATCGCAAATTTCTCACCGTTGTTCCTGTTGTCTTGTAAGTTCCTTCTCTCATATCTCATTAGGATTTTGTTTTGCATCATCATCTCTTGTTGATCTTGTTCAGTATCGAAAAATTGAATGCCTTACCTTATTTTCTATGATTGTTTCTGTATTTGGTGTAATTTTTGCTTAAGTTATGTTTTAGAGATACATTGATCTTCGTTTCCCTACCTACTTGTTCTTTATCTTATTGTAGCTCATTTTACATCTGGTTATATAGAGATGCTAGTCAATGAGCTTAATTACAATTCTATTCCTAGGTGAAGTGGTTGTTTTGACAATTTGATTTGCAATTATTACTACACAGAATACATTTTGACATGACAATCAGATACACAAGAGTCAAGACACTACCGTTCTTCTCATTTTGATTTCTGTTTGTTGACTAGTGCTTCAAATCTGTTCACTGATTAGGGTTGGACCTAAGTTTCCTACTATGATTAAACTCGCTTGATTATTAAGGTCTTTTAGCTAGTGCTCAAGAGCCTTGGATTTAGATTTAGATTTAGACATTCGTACAAGACATAAGGTCTGTTATGAGTTTGCTGAATCTCTCTTAAAAGAAGCACTACTAGATTATGTGTAGTGGAATACCTCAATTGTGTTGTGTGTGACGAATATGTAATCAATGATTGGATCTTTGTGACATAAAAGTCTGACCAAACTTTGTATGTAGGTACTTGATAGCCTCTCACACAACAGACTATCAGCACCCGATGCTCTTTCTCAACACACTGGCTGTATTTGTCATGGTGGTTGCGAAATTCCCGCACATGCACAAGGTCCGCATATTTGGAATCAATGGAGACCAATGAAAAAACTTGAGAAAACAAAGAAAAAGGTCTGTGTATAATGCGAATCAGAGTATTTGGAATGTGGAATCCAACAACAAATGCCATCATCATCATTCAACATGTCTGTACTATACAGACATTGAATCCCTTAACCGGAGAAAATGTGTTATTTGGTCACATCCCATCATCGCATATTCAAACCTTTCTACTCTTTGTTTGGGGCTTCTAATCAATTCATATTTGATCTCTTTTGTGGTTCTCTTAGTTTCTTATTTGTATAATCCCAAAACTGGTTACAACAGAAAGTTGTTTAGCGAGCAATCTAGGGTTTGAATGAATAGTTGGGGAAGATTTATTTATATATACCGTTTTTGATATATATATATATATCATCTTTATAACTAAATCCGATGATTTTGTTGTTGTTGGTGAATTACGTTAGTGACAAGGGTAAAGACATTTTAGCACACGTGAGGTAATGTATTGAGCTCAAAAGGGAAATTGACAAAATCGTGTTCCCACCACCTGAAAACAATATTTTTTTTTTATATTCAAATTTACTGTTAGTGTGTAAATGAATAATTAGATGACATTAAACCAAATTAAAAACAATAGGGAATTTTTAAAAACAATTTGTCCATTTGTACCCTGAGTTATCACCTTGTTCCTAATTGTTTAGTGAATAGGTGGGTAACATATATCGATATTGACTCACACAAAAAAGACTAGAATTTGTTCATCTATCAATAGGCAAATAACTAAAACAAACAATGACCAAATCAAAACGTGGAAAAACAAAAAAAAATAATGGGAAAGATCAATTTTTCTTAAATTAAGATGTAGTATAATGTCGTTTATCTCAAATCAAGAGAAGAAAAGTAAAAATACATTAAAGAAAGACAAATCAACATATGATTATTGAAATAAAAGTGGGATTAGAATATTCATGTTGACTAAGTAAGTGCAAACAAATGTTTGACTATTTCAAAATTAGTTTTTTAATAAATAAAAAAACAAGAGAGAAGAAAAAGACAAAAGAAGAAGGAAAGGATCTTTGTTCTGTTTTATTTGTTTCTCTCTTCCTCTCTTCTTCTTCTTCTTCTTCGTACAATCGAAGAAACAAAACCTCTCAATTTCCGAATATCTCGCTCTTAAACCCTCTCCAATATCTTTCTTTCAAAACCCAACCTTTTGTTTATAAAAACCTTCGCAAGGATTTGCGACTTTAAGAAACGTGACCCGAATCGTCGCAATGTTTGGATAAGAGTTTTAAACTCATTCGTTTCGATGCAATCATTTTGACCAGACAAAGACTATTTATAAGAAAGAGCAGAATTTTGATTCAAACCCGGTTTGATTTTGGTGAAGATGTAAGTAAATCTCTCATAAACTCTTCGTTTTCTCTGTTGGGTTCTTTGCTTTACCCTTAAGTAATCTCCTTTTTGCCGATGGTATTGATTTGCCATGAGTTTATCTTACTACTTCCTTTTGGTGTTACGTGTGGATTAGTTTTATTCGAACCATGGTTGCAAATTTCTGTCCTTTTTCAGCAATTGTGTCCGATATTTGACTTTGTGAATTCTGACGAAATCTGTGTGTTTTTGATCAGAAGCTGTGAGATGGGTACTCGAGGGAACGAGGAAGAGGAAGATTGGTTTTCTGATGCTCGTGAGGAGGTTTCATCTGTTTCTGATTGTAACTCTGAAGTCGCCGATGACTTTGTTCAAGCAACTGGTGATTTAGATCTTTGGACTATGAATCCAGAGAGTGTTACTAACCGTAGACAAAAGTTTTTTCAATCTATGGGTTTTAGTTTCAAAAAACGAGACTTTGATCTTGATCTTGATCTGTTGGGAGACTCTAGTTCCGACCATATTCCGGTTTCGAAACAGTTGACCTCTGTGTCTGAAACTGATCACGAGGAGGAAGAGAAGGAGGAGAAGTTGTTGAGGAATGAATCTACTTCCTCTGGATCCTCCGTTTCATCTTTCTCAACTGCATCTTTGGCTGAAGCATTTAGTTTCAGAGGTTCTTTTCAGAATCGTGCCAAGAACATTGATGATCAGATTTTGCTGACGAGAGACTATTCAAGTAATAGTAGTAGCATTGCTGAGGGATTGAGTGAATCTGATTCGAGTAGGTTTGATAGCTATGGAGATTTACCGAACTCTCCAATGAGTCGTTATGAAGAATCGCCTAAAAAAGGAGCTAAAGGGTGGTTAAAGAAGTTAGGTGTGTTAACTCATGTTCTTGACAAAACTGAAGAGTGCACTGATGGTGAGTCAACGAGATCATCGATACGGAGGCAATTAACTCGAGTTCAGTCTTTTAAGAAGCAATTCAAGGAGCTTTCGTCTCTGTGTGTCGGACAAGAGTTCTCTGCGCATGATGGATCCATAGTAGTGATGAAGTTTTCTCATGATGGGAAGTACTTAGCTAGTGCTGGTGAAGATTGTGTTGTGCGAGTGTGGAACATAATTGAAGATGAGAGAAGGGACAACGAGTTTGAAGTGGCTGAGTCTGATTCAAGCTGTGTTTACTTTGGAATGAATGACAAGTCACAGATTGAGCCTCTCAAGACTGAGAATGAGAAGATCGAAAAGAGCAGAGGATTGTTGAGGAAGAAGTCAGAATCGACTTGCGCTGTGTTGCCTTCAAAAGTCTTTAGTATATCTGAAACCCCGCAACACGAGTTCCGAGGACATACTGGTGAAATCTTGGATCTTTCATGGTCGGAGAAAGGGGTAAAATAAGTTCTGACTTTGTTTAATCATTATATAGTCTGTTTGTGGTAAGATGAGAAGATAGTACTAACAGCTTGTGAATGTGCTGCAGTTTCTACTGTCATCTTCCGTGGACGAGACTGTTCGTTTGTGGCGAGTTGGTTCTTCTGATGAATGTATCAGAGTTTTCTCTCATAAGAGTTTTGGTGAGTTTCTTTCTTTATCTGTCTTCTTCAATGCTGCTTTTGGTATGTTTTCTTAATTAGGCACATTCTCTCTTCCTTGTTACAGTGACTTGTGTGGCATTCAATCCTGTGGATGACAATTACTTTATAAGCGGATCGATTGATGGCAAAGTTCGTATATGGGATGTGTCTCAGTTCCGAGTTGTTGACTATACTGATATAAGACAGATTGTTACAGCTTTGTGCTATCGCCCTGATGGTAAGGGTGCAGTAGTAGGTTCTATGACTGGCGAGTGTCGCTTTTACCATACAACTGGTATGTTATTCACCTTGCGTTTGATTACCAAACTTGCAACTAGAGTCATCTATGTTTTAATGTCTGCATCATCTTTTGAATTTCAGATAACCAGCTGCAACTGGATAGAGATATCAGTTTACATGGGAAGAAGAAGGTTCCTAACAAAAGAATCACCGGTTTTCAGTTTTTCCCCGGAGATTCAGACAAAGTGATGGTTACTTCTGCTGATTCTCAAATACGAATAATCTGCGGTGTGGATACAATCTGCAAGCTTAAGAAAGGTCCAAGTCAAGTTTCTTCTCTTTCTTCAGGATATGTGAAGGATCTTGTGAGTTTGTTTGTTATTGATTTGGTGGATATATTGCAGCTTCAAGTCTTCGAACAACACTGATGAGTCCAACATTTGCTTCATTCACATCTGATGGGAAACACATTGTCTCAACAATAGAAGAGTCAGGCATTCATGTTTGGGACTTCTCTCAACCCAACAAAAAGGCATCTTCTCAGAAACCAAAGACCATCAGATCTTATGAGGGATTTCTATCGCGAAATGTGTCTGTGGCCATACCTTGGCTAGGCCAGGGGAAGGAGGACAGTATCATAGCAGATTTGGAAAAAAGTTTTGCTCATTTCCCTGTTCCCTTGGACTATTTCTCTCCAATGAAAGGAGCAACAACATGGCCGGAAGAGAAGCTTGGAGTAGTAGCAGGTACGGCTGCAGCAGCGGTTTCAGCTACAGTCAGCAGCAGATCTAAGTTGAGGCTCTTAAAAAGTGTGTGCCAGAACGTTCATGGCTCGACGCCTCACCTGTGGGGGCTTGTGATTGTGACTGCAACGTGGGACGGTAGTATCAGAGTATTCCATAACTACGGTTTACCAATTCGAGTCTAAAGACAGAATAAGCAGCGCATGTAGATTTTGAAGGGAATTGTGGCAGTGTTTAGTGCAGCATTCTTTCATTTTGTTTGGAAGTCACTTAGCCTTATTCTTATATACACATAAGAATTGTGAACTAAGTGGGTCTCTTTGCATTTGCTTTTAATTGGTACTATTTGTAATTGTATAGTGTGAGATCTATTTGTGTGTGTGTGTAAAGTTATAAAAATACACTCTTTCACTAATAAATGGGCAGCTAAATCTCTTTGTGATCTTCATAGCAGCTCTGTATATTAGGAGGATTGAGACAAACCCTTTCGTGGAGATATCATTTCATAGCGTTGGTTGAATCAAAACTTGTAGGCGAAAAGGGGAGATCAACTAAAAGCCTCCCCCGATGAGACCATGTTTGAGTACCCGCATTCCAAACTCATACTGATAACACCGAATGTAATGTTACAGAGACAACTAAGGTTGAGGATGATGAAGGAGAAATCAACAGTGGCACGATAAGTCTTCTAAGCGAGAAGGTAAATTTTGTGAGCTCTCTGCAGTCTTCACTTCCAAACCAATCGAGATTCTTGGATAAAGTATTGATCGCGTTTTCTTTCTTGTAGAAATTTTGTTGTTGTTGATGTGTTTGAAAATAATTTTTATCATCAAATTATTATTTTATTTTTTGTGTAGTACCCTTTCTTTTCTAACTTCTGATCATTATTAATTATTATCTTATTTCAAAAAAAATCCTAGAAAAACAAATATGAGCAAAGTCAATAATATAAGGGAAATAAAAGATAGAGTTAACAGAGGGATAAAAAAAAAATTAAGATAATGAAGATTTTAAAAAGAGTTAGTAAGATCAAATTACAAACGATAATGAAAAGACTCTCACTTCTTCTCTTCTTTCTCAGCCTCCGAAGCTGAGGTTCTCTTAGCTCTAGCACCAGCATATATTTTCATTGTGCGTGCTACACGAAGAGTTTGATAAGCGTTGAACAACTTCATGTTGGAATTGAGGTTTACAAGCTCACTTGTTGGCTCGTCACGAACAATAGGCATGTAGTGTTTCATCCTTTTAACGAAAAAAACAAAAATATGAGACAACATCTCAAAGAGATAGATCACATCCAACAATAAATTAAAATAATATCTAGTATCATCATCAGATCTAAAAAATGTGTTAATGACAAATTTGAATTAGTTTACTACATGCATAAACCTTTTTTAATCTCTAAAGGTGAACAAACAACGAATCAGCCAACTCAGAAAAACTCATAATGAACAAAACAACGAACATAGAGAATTCTAAGAGGTATCAGAATACAAAGTAACGAATTAATACATGCCTTTATCGATAAGTCTTTACAAAACCTGAAACTAATAATATACTTACTCGAGATAGGCGAAAAGAAGTAGAAGAAATTGATCTTCACAAGTCGCAGATTTCTTTGCGTCAGGACACTGAAAATATAATATTGATATTTAGGGTTTGAAGGCTTCTCTATATATACTCACGTAAACCCTAAATATTTCACAGAGTACGGGACGAAAACAAAGCCATTAATAATTGAAATCCAAAAGCCCCGTTCTAAAATTCACCGCCTATCCCTATTAATCCCTGCTTAATCATTAGGCTCTACCCTATCCGCTTCGATTAATGACTAATCCCTTAAATAATAGTTGCTTTATTATTTTCTGTTTAATTCGATTTTTATTCTGATTAATCTTCGCCTAATCTTGTATATCCTAATTACTTTTAGATTACAAGTATAAAACAATTTTTCTTTTTATTATTTAATCATTTAGTTTGAGAGTTTTTGATGTTTTACAATAACTTAAGTTCAAAATTTTAATAAAAATCATAAGTTTTGTTTTAAAATATAATTTTATGTGTTTACTATAATTTTGAAAGCAATATTAGATTAATATGTTTTAAAAATATTAAAATAATTTTAAAACTAATCCCAATTACTCCTTAATTTTAATCCGATTTTCCGATTAATTGCTAAGTCCATACCGTGAATCCAATTAATGTCTAGCAATTTTTTTAACAAAGCCCAAAAGCAAACGATGTGCTGGTCAGGTGAGCGTTAGCGTTTTCGAATTTTTGTATTTTAATGAAGTTCCAATTCTGTTTCGAACAATGTTTTACTTCAAAAAATTACTATCGGTTTACTTGGTTTTTGTCATTAAACCGTAATTTTTTGCAATGAAATTAGAAAAACCAAGCCCAGACCTAAATTTATCGATCAAATATATATACTAGAAAATTTATAGTTGTAAAGCTAAATCGACAGGTGCGACTAAAAATCATACTAAATTTAGGCAATTTGTATTTAGGCCTATACACACATTCAACTGAGTTCATATATAAAAAAGAAAAAAATCACCGACATTTCCAAAAAAGAAAAGAAAAAAAAACCACAAAAGTCCAAATTATGTAATTCCGTATGCATCATCAAAAGCACAGAAGAGGTTATATATAGAAATTGAACATCACATTTCTCCCATATAAACGATTTTATTTAAATCATGCAGGCAAAGGGACGTCATTAACAGTTTTGGTGCTCTTTTCGTCGACACTCTTTCTAATCTCTTCTGCAAATTCCCAAAGGCACCAATTCATTGTCAAAATGTAACTTGCGACTTATGATCCTTCATCCTTGGAGAAATGTTAACCCCACGTTACTTACTTTTAAAACTTTATCGATGTAACTTGGTGCATAGAGTGTATCTGATGTTGAATAGAAAAAAGGTATTTGTTATGAAGAAGTAAAGTTATCAGATGAACATAAAGAGAACGTCCAGGGAGACTAAAGAAGGGACGCTACTTAATCTCTCCCCTTTCCTAAAAATCCATAAGAAAAAGGAAACCAAATACAAAAAACAAAAACGACGTTTCATCCTCAAAACTTGTCTCTATGGTTTAATAAATTAACAATAACAGAAGACATCTAGAGCTCATCGTGAGACTCATCTTCCTCCTCAGTCGATGATTCTCCTCCTGCACCTGGTGCTCCGCCTGATCTCTGGTAAACTGCTGTGATGATTGGGTTACACACTGCCTCTACCTCCTTGAGCTTCTCGTCGTACTCTTCTTTCTCTGAGTTTTGGTTCTCGTCGAGCCACTCCAAGGCCTCTTTCGTCGCTGCTTCTATCTTCTCCTTCTCATCTCCTTCCAATTTGTCTGCAAGCTTGTCCTTGTCGCTCACTTGGTTCTTCATGTTGTACACGTATGTCTCCAGGGCATTCCTGGCGTCGATCTTCTCCTTCACCTTCTTGTCTTCCTCTGCAAACTCCTCTGCCTCCTTCACCATCCGGTCAATCTCTTCTTGGCTCAGACGACCCTTCTCGTTTGTGATTGTAATCTTCTCTGATTTACCACTCGCCTTGTCCTCTGCTTTCACATTAAGAATACCGTTGGCGTCCACTTCAAATGTGACCTCGATTTGAGGGGTTCCTCTGTCAAAACGAGATCAGGATAATTATTTTGATATTCAAAATGAGACTAATTTACCATTTACTAAGGGGTAAAAGAAGAGGAAGCAAACCTTGGGGCCGGTGGGACTCCAGTGAGGTCGAATTTCCCGAGTAGCCTGCAGTCCTTGGTGAGACTTCTTTCACCTTCAAAGACCTGAATGGAGACGGTGGTCTGCTGGTCTTGGTACGTTGTGAAAACCTGAGATTTCTTGGTTGGAATAACCGTGTTTCTTGGGATCAACTTTGTCATCACTCCTCCTACAGTCTCGATACCTAAAGTGAGTGGCGCAACATCAAGAAGAAGGATATCTTTGGTCTCATCACCGCCTTCTCCGCTCAAAATACCACCCTGAACAGCAGCACCATAGGCAACAGC
>Ga0041059_1002116_pt1 | contig 15130 bp, 10 predicted proteins | sample AraColnosormetaG_FD_56232 | JGI IMG/M metagenome (GOLD analysis project Ga0041059, IMG submission 56232) | Arabidopsis roots microbial communities from North Carolina, USA - Col MF nosort | ecosystem: Host-associated > Plants > Roots > Unclassified | place: USA: North Carolina | collected...
GTAATGGTATGTGTGATTCTTCATTGAAGGGTGATCAAATGCTGGTTGCTTGAAGAAATCCACACATCCGTATCTTTCTCCATCTATACTCTATCATTACANCAATATATAAAGAAGTTAACATTTATTACTNAATTGTATAATATATAGAGAACANTAACATGGTTATGAAGATATATTAAAACCTTGATGATCTTGACAGCAGGTTTGTTGATAGTCCTTAGTCTCTTCTCGATTTCTAAATCTTCAACTTTAGAAAGGCTCTTAGCTTCAACAAAGTCATTGTTATGATTTATAATTATGTTACCAAAGATGCAACACATTAAGAACATCCATATCACTTCCATTTGAATCAACAATAGAGAGAGACGAGAGAGTTATTGATTTTGAAGCATGGAAGATAACCCTTTAATATATAAGGCTGGAGGAGGAACAAAACATTTTTCAATTAATTCAAGACCATTGACCAAAATTTTTGGGGAAAGAGTTTTATGGTAGATTAATCAATTAGCATTGACCAAAAGTAATTAGTGTTTGTTCAACAATTCCTGAGATAAAAATCTGTTAATATTATGAATTAACACATAATACCATTGATTTAAATCATTTTGGTAGATTTACAATAGGGCTAATAAGTATGTCTACTTTCTACTTGTAATTAATTTCATATCATTGTATTATATCTATAGTAGCCATTATTTTCCCGATTTTTCCTTGAAGACAATAACATTAAAACAAAAAATCCATGAATCAATATGTTTTGTTTTTACAAATTCAAGTTCACGAAGTACTTTGCAAAATTTTTGTTAGCCTTCTCCGATTGAGTTTCGGCAAAGGGTTGTTTTCTGTGTTAGTGCGCCTCTTGTGTAGGGGTTTTCGTCGATTGGTCTCCTCCGAGTTGGGACTCATGGGTTTGGTCGTTGGGCCTATTAATGTTATGGGTTGTCTCTCTTGTTTCGGTTTGTTACCCTTATTTGTTTGTTTTATTTTATGTTTTTAATCTATGTTAACATTTGTAAGGAATTAGCCCAATATGTTTACATCTCCATCCTCTATCTTCACGCGACTTCATCATCCTCTCTGCCAAGAGTAACAAATTATCAATAACCTGAATCAACGATGGTAGCAATTGAATCGATCATTTAGCTGAAGCTTAAACTTCACGAAAATTAATTTATATCATATGAACGTAATACATATATATCTCATAAGCAAACATCCATTATTTCTTTGTTTCTCTAGTTTCATTTCAAGAAACCCAATAAAAGAGTGAACAAAGGTCCCAAAAAAAAAAAAACATATTAAAGACCAAAAAGAAAAACACAAACGTAGGAAGAAACAAAACCAATATATGTTATCGATCGATGGAGAAGTAGTGACTCTTTTGATTCTTCGATAGTCAAAATCATCCCAGAGAGATTGAATTGTTTCTTTAAGCAGCGACGACTTTGTCCTTGGCGGCATTCTCTCCTCCTCCTTCGAGCTGGCTCAAGTTTCCTTTCTCCTTGATCAGCTGAATATGATGATGCTTGCAATATAGCTTACCCTCGTGAGCTATGTAATTCGAAGGGCTTATCGTGCAGCCTCCATGTGTACACTTGAAGCAGCTCTTGTGGTACAATGTTCCATTCACCGATACCTACACAAAGTCCACATTATAAGCAATGTTTCAGCTCTGGTTTAAGCCAAGAACAGATCAGATTCGTTATGGAAACAATCTAACAATCTTCTTTGACACAACTTGATTCTGATCAGGAAAGATTTGAGATTGGATACCTTCTCAATTGGATACACGGTTTTGTCGCAACCAACGCATTTCTCTCGTGTTCCACCAAACATATTCGAAACTTTGGTTCCAGCAGGTCTCTGTTAAACTTCTCTCATGTTAAATGTTAAAAAAATTCAAGAACCTCAAAAACAGAAAAAGGGTTTTGTTCTGCTGTCCGAAAGTACCTCTCCCTCCAAAGGCCTATCAGGTTTCCCAATCTTTGGTGTCCCTGTACATATATATGAATCAAACTTTAGATAGATAATTCCAAATTTGAAATCCCCACTCACAAAGCTTTTCACATTTTGATCTGTTTTTGGTAATTTACCTTCGAAGCTTTTCTCAAGACTTCCAGTTCTCTTGAAGTTTTGATCGAAATGTGGTCTGCAGTAGAGAACTCCTTCAAAGGAGTTGTAATTGCTAAGCTGACTCATCAAGAAGAAGAAGAAGAAGAAGAAGAAACAGAACAGTCAAATCTTTAGACCAATCAGTTTCCATAGCCAAAAATTCAAAGATTTCTACTTAATTGATTGGACTTCTTCATCTACATATATATCTACTAGATCTACTTCTGGATTAATGAGAAATCATCACAAACTAGAATCAAAGATCAAACCTTGAGAGTTCCTTTGCAATGGTGACATCGGAAACAAGCTTTGTGGTAGACCCGGTTATCGGCGGTTAACTTGTCGACAAGATAAACTGTTTTGTCACATGCCATGCATTTCTGGGTTGTTCCTGCGAACGCCATTCTTGTAAGAGATCAGACTAAAAGACTCAGGAAAAAAGAAAGAAGCTCAATAGTCTTGAGAGAGAGAGAGAGATAAAGAAGAATAAGATGAAGATGAAAGAAAGAGATTGTCAATTATTGTTGCTTGTTTTAATATGGGGACCAGATATATTGAAAAATGAACATGCTTCTTCTTTTTAAATATTTAAAGTAAAATTCTTTTAGGAAAAATTGAAATTTTTAATAAAATGTCACAAACAAAAAAGTTCAAGATGAGTATCGAATTTTGGATGCAAATTCGAATATTTGGTGTTTCTGACAACCCTAGCATTGTTTTTCGTGGTTGTCTAATCCACAAAACAAGATAAGCGATGAATAAATAAATAATTTGAACGTTAGCAACAAAACTAAAAACTGTACTACAAAAAGAAAAGGTTTCAACGGCATTTTTTGTGTTCTTAATTATTTTTGTCCAAACTTGAAGTAACCCGTCAATATCTGTCTCCTAGATATTTTGCTTATATTTTTTTTACATTAATTCAGTTCTTTTATATCTAGAGTCAGGTAATTATTTAGAGAATGCATGCAGTTGCTTGACAGTGCGTAAGATTTACACAAATTTTTCTCAACAGTGAAGGCAATGCTCAATAGTCAATAACTGTTTGTAAGGAAATAGAACAGGGAAAACCAACTGGAAAGAATCTTTGTCTGGTTTTAGATAATGATTAAAAGCTGTATTGGTTATGTTGAATTAGTTGGAAATCTCTAAATATCTATACACTATTTATTTTCTTTAATACTATATGTTGTGTAGTGTGTATATGAATAATGAAAATATCTGAAACATGCTTTACCATAAAGGCTTTTGATGAGCTGTAGTATTGACATAATTGGTTGAAGAGAATGAGTGATCATAATGATACCTAACATCTTTTATTTAATCAAAAATACCTAACGTTATTTTTATTTGCTACTATAATAGACTCCAACCAATTTATTAGTATCATTTTATACAGTTTCTAACATTTTTGCCACTGCTTAGATTTATGGGCTTTCCCTTTCTGTCTGCATGGGCCTCCTCTCTTATATTAATAATCTGACTTAATGAAAACTTTTAAATCTTTTGTAGTTTATTTTCCTCTAGATGCTAATTTTAGCAAAATGAAAAGATGTGTGATGGAAACGTAAAGTTAAAGCAAAAGAAGATGGTGAATTGGTGATGCAATATTTTAGTCATGTGTCATTGTTTACATTTATGATATATTTTACTTTAAAATACTTTTCTTCATTTTCAATTTTTATAAATCTTCGTAGAACACATATTCACAAATGATGCTACTTTGGTGATCAGTTACTAAAAAATACCGAAATTGATTTTAGAAGATAGAGACGTGAATCTGTTTGCCAATATTAATTGGGCTCAACTTAAGCCCAAATTATATAAGGAAAGACTACCTAGTAACGAACAAGTAGCAGGTCAACTGTCCGAGCGTTGGCCAAATCTCTCTCACTTCCACAGGTTTCTCTCTCCGGCCAAATCTAACCTCCGGGGAACGTCGTTGGTCACTTATCACCGGTTAGAATTTCCTTCCCGCTTTATCCCGTAAACTTTTTTCCCATTGATTCCGATCGTTTATGTTCCTTCACCAAATCGATAAAGTTTGATCTTTTTCCTTTTCACTATTATTAACAGACCAATCTGTTTACACAAGAAATCTACAGTAACTTATCACTTGAAAAGTTTTGATAAATAGTTAGTATAATAATTTGTTAATTGTGTGTGTAAATTTGATTTCTTGATTGTGTGTGAATTGTGATGAAGAGGGAAAACAAAAAATGGCGACTTTGGTTGATCCTCCTAATGGGATAAGGAATGAAGGGAAGCATTACTTCTCAATGTGGCAAACTCTGTTCGAGATCGACACTAAGTACATGCCTATCAAGCCTATTGGTCGTGGAGCTTACGGTGTTGTCTGCTCCTCTGTTAACAGTGACACCAACGAGAAAGTTGCTATCAAGAAGATTCACAATGTTTATGAGAATAGGATCGATGCGTTGAGGACTCTTCGGGAGCTCAAGCTTCTACGCCATCTTCGACATGAGAATGTCATTGCTTTGAAAGATGTCATGATGCCAATTCATAAGATGAGCTTCAAGGATGTTTATCTTGTTTATGAGCTCATGGACACTGATCTCCACCAGATTATCAAGTCTTCTCAAGTTCTTAGTAACGATCATTGCCAATACTTCTTGTTCCAGGTGTGTGGTTGATCCCGTTCATTTACTGTTGGTTCTAGCTTTGCTTTCTCCTGAAATTTTGCTTTGCTTTGTTCTTTTTGTGTAGTTGCTTCGAGGGCTCAAGTATATTCATTCAGCCAATATCCTGCACCGAGATTTGAAACCTGGTAACCTTCTTGTCAACGCAAACTGCGATTTAAAGATATGCGATTTTGGACTAGCGCGTGCGAGCAACACCAAGGGTCAGTTCATGACTGAATATGTTGTGACTCGTTGGTACCGAGCCCCAGAGCTTCTCCTCTGTTGTGACAACTATGGAACATCCATTGATGTTTGGTCTGTTGGTTGCATTTTCGCCGAGCTTCTTGGTAGGAAACCGATATTCCAAGGAACGGAATGTCTTAACCAGCTGAAGCTCATTGTCAACATTCTCGGAAGCCAAAGAGAAGAAGATCTTGAGTTCATAGATAACCCGAAAGCTAAAAGATACATTAGATCACTTCCGTACTCACCTGGGATGTCTTTATCCAGACTTTACCCGGGCGCTCATGTTTTGGCCATCGACCTTCTGCAGAAAATGCTTGTTTTTGATCCGTCAAAGAGGATTAGTGTCTCTGAAGCACTCCAGCATCCATACATGGCGCCTCTATATGACCCGAATGCAAACCCTCCTGCTCAAGTTCCTATCGATCTCGATGTAGATGAGGATTTGAGAGAGGAGATGATAAGAGAAATGATGTGGAATGAGATGCTTCACTACCATCCACAAGCTTCAACCTTAAACACTGAGCTCTGAGCTCAAGTCTTGTTTGTACGGGTAATTTACAGAAAACTTCTTCTTCTTATGTCTGATTGTCATCATAGACTCATAGTGTATATAGTCTTGAAAAATAAGATGAAGACTAACTTATAGTTTAAGCGAATAGTGATGCCATGGAAGCTCTGTTTTATTTAATTACAAGCTTGATGTGTGTCTGTAACATATGTACATAGAGAGAGCTGTTTTTTTTTTTTAATTACAAGTTTGATGTGTGTCTGTAACATATGTACATAGAAAGAGCTGTGTTTTTTTTTTAATTACAAGCTTGATGTGTGTCTGTAACATATGTTCATAGAGAGAGCTGTGTTTCTGTTTCTCTGTTTGTTTGTTGCGTTCTTGCAGAACTTTTAACCCTCTCATGCAATCCAAGCCTTTTGATGAATCAAGTTTTCATATAGTTGTTCTCATATAGCTTAAATCTAAGAATATCAACAATTAAGCATTTTGTTATATGAATATTTGATGATCACACCATGATCATAGGCCTTCGGATTCATAGAAGGGGTAGGCCTTTGCACCGAACCTAACTTTCCAAATCGTAACAAAAACAATGTATTGTTTTTCTTTCAATTTCTTAATGAAGTTCTATAAGATAATTTTGGTGAGTAGTATCAGTACCCTCCTCATTCATTTATCACATGATATGCTTCATTTTTTTGTCAACACATGATATGTTGCTTCTATTGGTTAAAAAGCCTTAAAGGCTAAAAGCTTTTTCTTCTACACCAACTTTCCTTCTCATAATTCATTTTTCTTTTCATAGTATATAAATAACTTGGAGGATTTTCCAATTTTTGTAAACCCATCAGAAATTTAAATTAACAATGAATATTCCAACTATATGTTTATGGTTGAATCACTTTTGTCTTTCTTTCTCCCCAAGTCAAAACTAAGTTAAATTAACAATTAGTCAATTACTTATGATAAACCAAAAAAATATGATTACACCATCATGGAAATTTTTTTGCAGCTTCTTCCGCAAGAAAGTCAATTTGTAAGATCAGCAAAATACATCTGGGATGACGTTTCATTTGGTAGAAACTTATCTTCTATTCGTCCTAAAAGAGAACAAAAAAAGTGTCAACAATACGTGATCTGATCAATTCATCACATTTAATGAGATCTGGTCAAATCACCAATCCATTTGTGTATCTGAAATATTTACAATTAGTTTAAGACAAGTCTCATTATGATAACAATAAAGCCGTCTCTCTTGTCCAAATACTAAATCCTGCCTAACAACTCCTCCGTAACCAAATTCCTTCAAGCTCTCAAATTCTCACAACCTCTCCACACAAAGGACCAGTAACAGAAAAAAAAAAAAGAGGATATTGTTGATTGGACTGAATTGATTTGATATGTTGAGTCCGTTTTCGTCACCTAGGAGATCGAGAAGAGGAAACAAAGAAAGCAAGAATCCTTATTCAAATCAAGGACTTGACAAGTTCTCTGCACTTCTATCTGAGCTCGATGAGAAAAGACAGAGCATTTACGCAAAGAGGCTTGATCCTGATGGACCGCCTCTTGTTCGGTTTGTCTTCACTAGCTCCGGCGAGTGCGTCCCTGTAATGATCAAGACAAAGAGGGCAAGTCAGAAGAAGGATGTTCTAGATGATTTCAAGGTCAAGAAGAAGGACGTTCTAGATGATTTCAAGGTCAAGAATAAGGATGTTCTAGATGATTTCAATGTAAAGACCGAATCAAAAACAGAGCAGGAAAAAGAAATAAAGCAAACAGATTTGGAAACAGAGCAGAAACAGAGCTGTGTATTGAATGAGAATCTGAAGAAGATTTCAAGACCAAACCATTTATTACCCGTGACAGTGGTGCTGGTTCTAATATTATTGGTGTTTTTCGGACGGACCGTCTCGATCATGTGCACTTGTATCGTTTGGTACTTGGTTCCAATGATCAAGGAACAGAGCAGAAACAGAGGATCAACATACGAGACGAAGAGGAGGAAGAAACTAAATATTGAAAACAGAGCTGCTCCTGATAAAAGTGAAACCCGGTGACGAAAATCAAAACTTTTTCTTTTTTTGTGAATTTCTTTTATTCGTTTCATCTAACATTTTCCTTGGTTTCTTTTGTTCTGTCTTCTCTGTTTTGTCCATAGTTGTTAATTTTGAGACAGAAAGATACGTAAATTCTTCTTCTTTGTTTCTCCTTTCTCTAATGCTAGTGAAATGTAAACTATTCAAACTGATTATTTTTGTTGGTCGTGGTAAAGTGTTTCTTGATTCATTTGTGTACAACTTTCGTCTAATTGATGATCTGTAAATGAAATTTTTTTAGTTTGGAGTTTTGATTTCTTGTTGTTTGGACAACCTGTACTATTTCTTTGTTTATTATACATGCTCACGTTTGGTTTTCTTTTAAGGAAATAGCACGATAAGGCTGGAGGATATATTATATGATTTAGATTGAAATTGAAATTAAAAATAGTATTCAAGATTTTGGAAATCGATGATTCACCAACTCAGGTCAATCATTCGGTTTAGTGTGGAGTTTGGAACTAGTGTGGCTAGGCCGGTTTGAGATAAACTTACCAAAGCCAATTGGGATGGTTTTGGTATAGTCAGAATAGATAATGATATTAAATTTTGGTCCGCGGATTTGATTTTGTTTCGGTACCGTCGTTCTTTTGGTATTCTCGCTCTTCGCCATTATTGATAAATTGAATTGAACCGTTCAAACCCGGTTTACTGGCTAAAACGGTTCTTTCTTTCAATTCAAACGGTTCTTTCTTTCAATTCAACTATACAAGTAACACTGCCACGTCAACTCGAAAAAATGGGACTATGGATTGTAGTTTACACAAAGACCAATTTCAGTTTTATTTGCTTGTAATGAGACTATGGATTATAGTCTTTTTATTTTTCTTAGAGATTTGAGATGGGTTTTGAACTTTTGATGATCTCTTTATGGAAAGCGACAAATAATTAATAACATCATGTGAAAAGCCAAAAAAAAAAGTTTGATGAAATTTCCTATGCTAAACGACAGAATATTATAATGGTTAATTGATCTGCATTTCTTTTAGCAAGCTTAAACCGCATGCATACACAATGGCATTAGCAGTAAAATTATGACAATATGGTTACAAACCCCTATCAATCATATGCTTTCACGGTTTTATTAAATTTGGAAAATGTAGCTTAATGTATTAAAAAATCGTTAATTAATGGGTGTGTGCCAAACTAATAATGATACATATATAATCAAAGATTTTGGATTAAAAGAACAGTTATTTTGAACGAAGACCAAAAATGAGTAACGTGGGTGTGACAGTACGAGATCGAGAGCGGCTTATTCGTACGGTAAAGCTTAAAAAGGAAATTGGTTATTATCCTTTGGTAGCCAAGACAAAAAAAAATGAACCAGCTGGTTTCAATTACGTGGCAGATTTTGTTTTTGTTTACATCACTCGCTTTCTCATTCGTTCAGGTTCATTGCAGACTTCCCTCACCGCCGTTATCTTGTCTCTTCTTCTCTCTCAAATCACATATCTTCCTTTTTGTTTTGTTTTTTTTGATTAACTTATTGTTTGTTTTCCCCAGTTGATGGAGAGAATGAACATGAGCGAAGAGGAGGAGCAATGCAAAAGAAACCAAGAGGCATTCAAGAGATTCTTCGAGCAAATCCCCAGGACTGCGGTGATAGGCATGCTTTCCTTCTTCCTCCACGGCCAGATGAGTAAGTTCGAGAAAGCTCCAAGCAAGCCTCTTTCCAATGCTTTCGCCTTCGCCTCCGTGGGCTACGTTGTGTTGCAGGTCGCACACGGCTTTGCTCGAGCTAATCGTCCTTCATCTTTCGCTTTCGACTTCCTCTCTGTTCTCTGTGGACTTGCATCCGTTGCCATTCTCTTCACTGCCATCTTCAACGACTGAGTCAACCCCCAAGTGAGTTAGGGTTCTTTTTCTCTAAATAAAAATGAAATAAAATCTGAGATTGATGATATGTTTCTTCTAGTTGAGTCATTCCAGTTTTTTCATTTCTGTAACGAATCTATGGATTTATGTTAAAACCCTAATGTGAAAAACCTTTTGGTTGATCATCATCCAAGACGGCATTTTTTTTGTGTCTTTTACTAGCGAAGCATCTTGATATTTTACTCTAGTTTTAGGTACTAGGATCGGTTTTCTACAATCGGATTCCTGATCGATTATCAAAACCAATCAACCTAGAACTGGTTCAGCAAAATTTCAATTTTTTCTCTTCCGAATGTTCTAGAATCCCTCCATAAACAGAAATTTGGACTTATTCGAGTCAAATCCCTAAAGGTGTGTATGGGCTTTGTAATAGTTTGGCCCATTATTCCGAATCATTTCCTTGTTAATTGAGTGTATTAATAAATGTTTTGGACTGGTTTGTACCAAAAAATAAAATAATGTTAAGCTTAGAAGATTAGAAGATATACAATAAACTTTCCAAATCGGCAACAAAACAAAGTATTTGATATTGGTTTGATGTGTTTCACGACCATAGAACAAGACGGTACATTATACTATATGAATGTTGGCAAAAGACAAGTTTTTATGTTTAGTTACGTTTCTCTGCAAACGAAGATATTTTTTAGTTTGATCGGTTTTCTACAAACCGGTTCCAAATCAATATGATCCCATTTTGGTTTTCTCTTCAGAATGTTCTAGAATCAGATGAGTGGGACTTGTTGAGTACAGCCGTATAGGTTGTTTGGGCTTTATGAAATCTTTAGGCCCATAATTCTGATCCATTATATTTCCTTTTCTCCCCTACTTGTAAGGGTTTATTCTGGATTACTCATTTGCCTTATAACAATGGCTTCTTCTTCCGAAGAGATTGTGTCCGCCGGCGAATCATCAGAGATCGAGGAAGCGGTTGCGAGTCTAACCATGTCTTCTAACAAGATTTTGTTGACGAGTTCCGATGGCGAGTCTTTCGAGATCGACGAAGCGGTGGCGCGTAAGTTTCTGATCATAGTGCACATGATGGAGGATAACTGCGCCGGTGAAGCAATTCCGCTTGAAAATGTCACCGGGGATATCCTCTCCAAGATAATCGAGTACGCGAAGATGCACGTCAATGAACCTAGTGAAGAAGACGAAGACGAGGAGGCGAAGAAGAATCTAGACTCGTGGGACGCTAAGTTCATGGAAAAGCTAGATCTGGAGACCATCTTCAAAATCATTCTCGCTGCCAACTACCTAAACTTCGAAGGACTTCTCGGTTTCGCTAGCCAGACGGTTGCTGATTACATCAAGGACAAAACACCAGAGGAAGTACGAGAGATTTTCAACATCGAGAACGATTTCACGCCTGAAGAAGAGGAAGAGATTCGCAAGGAGAATGCTTGGACTTTTAATGAGTAATCCAACTTTAGGGTTTGCAGAATTTCGTTTCGAATTGCACAATTTAGGGTTTCTCTTCTCCCCCCTCTTAGATTTCGTGAATGGGTTCATCTTTTCGTTATCGACTTGGTCTCAAGTAATATTCTTTGTAGATTGACCAATGTTGTTCTTGCTCTATTAGCGTTCTAATTCGATTCTCGATCTTGTTCAAAAGCCTAAAAAAAATAATCAGTGTGTTCTTCTATTGTTCTTCAATTGAAAACGAAGATACTAGTAGAACCGGTCGTAAATCAATTCTATTATCTGGCCGGTTATCTATTTTAGTTCTCTCCAGAAAATTTTCAAAATTCTAATTAGTGGCAAATGAATGATCGACGCGTGTATGACAGCGCTCATCGAGAGGACCCACTCTGTGCGACCATCTTTGTTGTCGTTGACGTATTGGTAAGGATTTGGGCTTTGTGAGAATCACGGGCTCATTTGAATGCATAATCTTATTAATGGGAATTTTGGACATCATGGTACTATTTCGTCGAACACGACGAATTTAAGGTTGACTTATCTTTCTTTTTTTTGTCAACGAATATAAGATTGATATTTTTAACAATGCATAAGTTAAGATAAGAGTTACAATCTTGTAAGATTAGGTTAATAAAGTAATTATGTTATCTAAAAATAGTTAGACACGCATAGCATTTGTGGTATCAAAAATTCCTCTGCACAGAAGAAGAAATGTCTCTGATAGCAAGTGAGGAGACAGGCTGCTCTCTGATACGGGATAAGAGGATGGAGGTTTGCTCAGTTGCAATATCTAGCCTCTCCTTCGATTTAGCCGATTCTGAGACCAGAGTCGAAACCAGATTCTGCAGAAGCTGAACTCTCTCTCCATGATCCTCAGCGTTACTTCTGAACGTCTTGCTAAACGACGTGCTGATCCTGCGCCACCTAAGTGGAAGATACCTATCAGGGACCTGAAAACAGTTTCCTGTGGAGAGAACACGGAGTGCGTGCCTGCAGAGAAACCCAGAGAACTCAAACAGTTGGCAACTGCAGCTTATGATGCCTTCTTGAGGAACCCAATACACTTTTCTTCCTCCATCGAGTTTTGTGTGGTGCCTCACGAGATACCCCTCATCCATCTGGAACGATGCGTAGTGAGCAGCAAGCACAAGCTGTTCTTGGAGCTTGGAGAATGCAAAAGGAGTGAGCACCGAGGCTGCGTGAGATTCCATGGGGGCGCCAGTTTTTAGGCTGATGTTTTGGAGATTCTGCTGCATTGTTTGCTGTTCTGTAGCTTGGTCTTTAAAATCCACAACAACAGCCACCTGCATATTCACCCATAACTCAAATAAGCAAAAATAGCAAACTCAACACACGTACAGTACCATTTCATGAGATTAAAATGCATAAACCCTATAAAATAAATGCTTGAACAATTACTGCATAGAAGGCCTAAGAGCTTGAAATAACTCATTTCACTAGCAATGAATAAACACTGTCAGAAGGAGAAGAGAACATACTTGTTCTACAAAGTGAGCTAGCCGGGTTTGTGCGCTCAAGAACCTCTGAATAAAGGCGTTAATGGCTTTGGATCGGCCAGTCAAAGTCATTCCAGCTAGAAAATGGCTTCTCAGGTATGGTAAAGACCACAAGGAACGTGAGGCATACAAGTTGTTGATGTGTCTGTTTGTGTGCAGTCCAAAAGAGTTCACCATGTCTCTCCAACCCAACTCAAACTCCTCAACGGATTCCAGATGGTAGAGGCGATAAAATTCAGCTTTCCAGTCGTTGTACCGCTCCCCAAGACCGGCATTAAACCAGGATGGAAACTTTCCAACAACCATCCATATGCAGAGTGCATGCTTAGTGGCTGGCATCTCTCCAGCTATGGCTTCTTTGAGACACATATTATGGTCTGTTAATATCGTTTGAGGTGCCTTCCCATTCATGAACCCTGTGAATGCCTTCCATAAGAGACAAATTAAAGAAAATGTCAGAGTACAAACAAAATTGATTTGCTTTTTGGATATAGGAGCTTCTACAAATAACTTCTACAACAAATACAAATTGATTTGCTTATTCGCCCTACCCACAGACAATTGCCAAGAATTTTAAACAGAAATAAGTGGACAAGGAACTTAATCAGCTTAGTGTGCCACAAACCTGTAGTGCCCATGACCACGATCTCAAATTTTCATCCCGTAGAAGCACACAACCGAAGAAGCAAGGGACACCATAGTTATTAACTCCAACCCATATTCCAAGTGGCATCTCAACAGCACTTAAGCGATGTGTTGTATCGAAAACAACAGCATCTCCAAAGAGTTCATATGACTGAATGGAAGAAGCATACGACCAGGCAATATTTTCTAACTTATCATTTGCATCCAAAGTAAACTCGAACTTAAAGTTAGGGTCTTTCTCCTTTATGCTTTGGCACATCCTCAGGAAATCAATGTTCTCATCCTCAGGATCGAGTTTCTTGAATGACTGAAGCAAATTCCTGACATCCTTTTCGGTGAATGGTAAAAATCCTGGCTCGACACACTTCTCAAGCTCCAAGAGCCTCATCATCTGCTGAACTGAAATTCCTGTCTTGGAAAACATCAAAATCCGACTTTTATCTGCATCTGATATGGACCTGTACGCAGGAAGAAAACGAACTTGGTTTGGTTCTAAGAGCTCATGATTGTGGTGATTAGCAAAACCAGTAACACGCCATTCCGTTGAACCTAACTCAGTAAGTTTACTAATCCTTAAGTATGCTTGACATCCACATCGAGAAGACCTTCTGTTTCTCTGTGGTTTTCCTTCGCTTAGAGTTTTGATAGGTGTGTTACCAGCACGGTGACAAACAAAGTAGCGCCTAGTAAGTCCTTTGCCAACTCCGTCTTTTCCTTCTGTCCTGTGACGGCGTATGGAGAACCCGCAACGCTTTGCAAATGTACTATAGAACTCGTAAGCAGTATCATGTGTAAGGAAAATTTGTCCGAGATAGGGAATGGCATTGTGAACTGCTTCTAAAGAGAGATTGTTATCGTCTGGAGATTCCTCAGTACTACTAGCATCATCTAAAGACAAGGATCGCTGATCTGAAGGATCATCATAGATGAGCAACATCTGTCCAGGATCATCCGACATTTAGCTCCTAAGGTATATTCAGCACTTTGCCTGACAAGCACATAACAACAGCACTTATGAGACTCTGTAACATTACTATCTACAATAACCAGATAATCTCCAATGAAGTGCTACATAATCTGTAACAAGCTTTTAAACTCATGAGTACGAAGCTAGAAAGATTCAGAATTCAAAAATTTCGTATAAAGATTGAATTTTCTAATGTAATTAGGAGCTTTCGAAGCTAATTCAATTCGAATTTTCCGAGCTAAGCACATTTTGGATGCCGATAATGGCAATTACAAGATAGGGTTTTCATAGTTTCTGAAGAAATTTGAAAGTCGCTGTTTTCGAAAAGTTTGAAATCATCACAAGAACATAAGCTTTCAATAAAACTCGCATGATTCGAATTTTCAAATATGTTCATATTCTGTTAAAAAATGACTCCTTGATACACAAATGCGTGAAGAGATTAGAAACAGAGAAGTTGCAAGAGATAGAGACAGAGAAAGAGAGAGTACACTGATTTAAGCTGGCGAAGAGAGTCTTGCGAAGGAGAAGCCCTAATTTGCGCAGGCAAGTGACAATAATCCTTTCCTTTCTCCTACGCATCTTGTTATCTTACGCCTCTTCCCTACTCGTATTTAGAACAACATTACACGTACTACCAAACAGCCCCCATTTATCAATACGACGTCGTTCGGTAATTTTCATTTTTATTATTTTTGAATTGCTCGCTTCTATCTGACCAATTGGCTCTAAAGTGGATGAGCTGGCATTCTCGGGCTCCAAAACGCTCCAGCGGTTAACCAATGTAACGATTGGAGTGTTGCTCTTTGGTATATCTTTGCCTCATGGAGGATGGCACATGCATTCTCATGATACACTAGATCAAATCATCTTCCCAAAGTTTTCTGTAGTTCTCATACGCATGTAGTTGCAGAAGCTTGGTGTCTGTTTCATCAGATGCAACTGCATGGAGCTGAAGCATTTCCAAAAACCATCCCAGTGATCAGATGAAAGAGAGAGAATGGAAGTAGAGAGTCAAGAAGACAAGACACTAGTTTTGCTTACATGCTTAACAAACTTCTGAACTAGCTTGTCCAATGTGAAAAGAACATATG
>Ga0041059_1002117_pt1 | contig 15128 bp, 7 predicted proteins | sample AraColnosormetaG_FD_56232 | JGI IMG/M metagenome (GOLD analysis project Ga0041059, IMG submission 56232) | Arabidopsis roots microbial communities from North Carolina, USA - Col MF nosort | ecosystem: Host-associated > Plants > Roots > Unclassified | place: USA: North Carolina | collected 2013-09-02
AAAAAAAAAAAAAAAAAAAACATCTAAACACCAACACAATATTTGACACTTTTCCATGTATGTATTAGATAGTAGTAATTTAATAGTAGTGAGCCAAATCAAATAAAATCAAACAAATTTTTTTCTAAAGCACATTTCAGTTTTAAATTTTGGACCAATAATCCTGACTACAAAAAATATATATGAATTATATCCGACTAAACTAGATTTATGCATAATACCACTAAGCGAATTAAATCTATGAATTATATATTAAATCTAAAATATCTTAATAAAAATATGATTAAAAGTTTTAAGGTATAAACTAGATTTTAATCCGAGTACACTGGGAACGATTAAAAACAAACATATATTTTTGAAAACTTTTATGATTATGTATTATATATAAAAATTTGCAAATGGTATTATTTTATAAAATATTTATATTTCAATAGTTTACAATGATTAATAAGTAGCTGCATATCACCGAATCTAAATATCTTTATTATTAAATATATATAAAAACTTAATTAGTGGACACAATCTAATTTTAGTAATATTTATATCCAATTTTAGGCATATATTCGGTGGTAATATTCGGACAAAACTTGAACATATCCACTAAAATTTTTATAAACAAAAGATATAAACGGTGGATCATCCATAGATATAACAGAATACAAGTTTGTTAATGACAAAGACCAAATTGGTTAGTGGAGTAATGATGGTTATGATTTACGATAAGATAGAGATGTAATAAAAAGAGCAAAGAGACTTTGTGTTCCTCAACAACCCAACTTTCATTCGCCAGCTTCCATTAGTGATGTGTAATCTTTGGCTAGTACTCAACCGTCATTCTTCATTGTTTAATTAAGATAAGGAATCTTAGGTTTCACACAACTCACGTAATACTCGTTAGTGTATTCTATATTTCTATTTCATATGTAGTAACAATATTGTGTTTATGATTGACAATTGTTCAATAAAAACATCATTTTGTATAAACAATATAGAATTTAAACAAAGTCACTGTCTATTACTATAGTTTATTAATATTGACAAGAAGTATAATCAACAAATTTAGTATTTTTTAATGTGTGATTTCTTTTAACAAAACACTCAGAATGAAACAGAGAAAATATTTGTTTTTGTATGCATAGATAATTGGTATGTACAATTTAATATGCTATCTAAGTTTAGACCGTACGTAGGATATGTATAATATAACTTAACATTCGAGTTGAAAAGTCTAGATAAACAAAAAGCAGATTATTTGGAGAGTCTCAAACTCTTTTACTTTGAAATAAAGTGGTGGTTTGCTCCAATGTTTATCTCTATTTCTTACTCTAAAGTAAATATTCAAAGTTAATATTTTTTTCTTATTAGTTTCTAACATTTACTTTAAGAGTGACTATCAATTTCATTCATGACGACTTTTTTTAATGGCTTCTATCTTGAGTTTGATGCCTTTCATTACAAGTTCGGTATTTTGAACTTCTATACTCTTAACTTGTGAAAAATATTTTTACATATTCAGTTAGGTTAATCGTGTGATATACTCTTAAAACTCATTTATAAAATATGTATCTCCTCAATGGACAATAAAACGTCTTAACCAGAAAAAAAAATTGAAAACTCTAAAGAGAAAAACCCTTCAATAAATAAAAGCAAGATGGTTGGGCTTTGAGACATGAATCGCACATGATTCTTCAGCTTCTTTTCTTTGCTAGTCAGCTTGATAGCATGGGCCCAAAACCAAGCTCACCATATATGTATATGGTTCTGTTGTCTTTATTTTTTGCCAACTTATAATGATCCAAGATAATTTCTTTTATTAATTGTAATTTTCATCTTTAAAATTCGTTTGAAAACCTTTTGGGAGGAATATTTATTTTGTTCAAAATTGATAATTATCATAAGTAAAATTAATCCACGTTAAATAAATATATATATTAAACTACATGATATGAAATATTAATACATTATTAGGTGTAAAACAAGACGAATGAGAATTTTAGATAACTTGCACCGTATTATGAGTGCCGGACTAAAACATGTTCCAACAATGACCTATTTAATTAATTTCAGGAGTGAGCCAGCTCCACATATTAAGTTTAGTCCTGGATCCTAGCATCAGAACGAACATGGTTCTAACTTGTTTTCAACCATCCAGCAACACTGAAAAAATCAGCCTATATATGTTGTTCCAACACGCATGCAATTTTTTTTATTCCTAGAAATTAAACCAATGTTGATCTTATCAAGAGTCGAGTTATTAACTCGTGGAAATATCCAAATGTCTTAACTGATTTGTTGTTTGTTTATTGTTTAGGACAATTATGCGTGATGCCAATGCAATATTACTACGACAAAATTTTTTGCTTTCGAGATTCATTTTGATAAACTTGTGCTTCCTTCATTTATATATATAATTAAAAGATTAACTCAAATAAATATTTCCTACAAATATATATTCACTATAAAAATTTAAAGTATGTTTTCACTAAATAATTCTTAAATATGATTTTAAAGTGATCAAATGGTGCCATTATAAAACGCAACAGAAAACACTATCTTTGAATATTACTGAAACTTTTGTTAATTTAACGTTTAATCCATTGTTCATTGCCAAATCTATAAAATTCGAGTTAAAATATATGTATTTTCGTTTTCAATTATTAAAAGTGCATACAAACCCAATTCAATAGGTTAGGCCGATCGAACCAAAATCCAACAATAATACAAGCAAATTTACTGTAGATGCAAAACACCCACAACTAAGTCCGAAGACAAAGTAGAACCACTGCCATACATTTACTATAATCTCCGGTTCGGTTTTAGCATTTTTCTTTTCTTTCTAAGTTTCTTACCATCGGCATAACAAGTGGCAATATCTTAAAAACCAAAGGAGAAGCTAAATTAATGGCGATATTGACTTCTTCATACTTAGTAACTATGTGATGTAAGTCACACAACTCACAAGGTCACAAGAAAGAAAGTCAAACTTTAATTCTTCATCACTTTCAATATTTATAGTGCCAATCCATCCCGTTTTTAAAATTTATATTTATCTTTTTATAATTAGTTTCTTTAAACCTTGTCGGCCCTATTTATTTCATGCAATAAATATTTCGTTAATTTTTCTTTACTAGTACTATTTTCTTTATTAGTAGGTCTTTCAAATTCACCAATAGTAAGGCTATCTTTAAATCTAAGATTTCATTTATTGAGCGGCGCCATTTGACACTCTAAAATAAATGTTAAGTGTTTTCCTTAGTGAGTTAACGGTTAATTTAAGGAAAATAAATTGACAATTAAGTGCAAGTTGTAAGTATTTGATTATTAATTCTATATCCCACACTTACTAGGCTACTACACATTAGGACTAATTAATCCGGATATGAGCGAGCATTTTTTGGTCATTCTCCAATATATATATGTAATTTTTTTGTCAGTGTATGTTTAATTTGTAACAGAATTACTTTTAGGTTAACATCTCAAAAGTAAATCATACTTACAAGTTACAAAGCAAAAGAAAAATCAAGCAATAACAACATTTTAATAAATAAAAAATAGATATAGGATTTTACACCAATACTACTAAAATCATTGGGTGGACATTTTTCAGGCCCCTTCAGAATTCACAGGGCCATATATAAAACAACCCCATCATTAATTGTAAATTAAAGAGGGAAAATAAATAAAATTATTACTGATTTATCTCACGATAATCTAAGCGAGTTAATTTGGAAAACCCAAAAAAAAAAATAGAGATGAGGATCCTAAAATTAGAACCATGTGATTAAAGCAAACTCTTCAGAAGAAATTAGTGTTTTCATCCAATAGAATATCACCAATCTGTCCACCAGAATCCTCAAACAACCACTTCTCAAACAAAGACCATTGACTTTGGTTACTGCAGCATCCAGTTATGTCTGGTTTGGTCTCATGATCAGGTGAAACACCAGCCTGTTGATATGAGTGATCAAACTCAGAAAATGACTGAAATGCCCCTGCACACTCCTTCCCATCATCACTCTTGATCACTTCTTTTACCTCTGTAGAAGCGATTTGATCCGCGGAGTTTTGAGTCTTCGGCGAGTTTTTCACCCACCCTTTGAGCAATTTCGCGATATTTTCGGTGCTTGAGGCATAAGTTGTAGATGTTTCTTGCGTCCTAAGAAACCCGCTAGCTGAGGAAGTAGAGCGTCTTGATTCAGCAGAGGAAGACGTTGTTGTCACTGTAGATGTAATGATTGGTGCAACGGCAGGAGATAAAGCCTCAGAGAGAGCCTTTTTCGCCAAGTGGATATCGGTTTGAAGTCGCCTTTCCCATTGGCCTCTTGAGATGTTTGAGTTGGAATTAGCAGAAGAAGACGATGGTGAAGATGAGAGCGAGGAACGGTCAAGTTCTTGATGAGAATCTTGATTGACTTTGTTGAGTTTCTTCTTCAAATGAGTGTTCCAATAGTTCTTAATGTCATTGTCTGTCCTTTGTGGAAGATATGACGCAATTGCAGCCCATCTACACCAAATATTAAATGCTCTCTATTAAAAATCAAAACAAATCTTCTAATTTTCGAAAGAAAATGTGTGAAGAGACAAAATTAGAGAAATTGAAAAGTCATTATTATTTTTTACCTATTTCCTAAGAGGGCTTGGAGATGAACAATCATCTTTTCTTCATGTTCTGTGAAATTGCCTCTTTTGATTCCTGGCCTTAAATAGTTTGTCCATCTAAGTCTACAACTCTTGCTGCATCTAAGCAGCCCTGAAAATTTATAAGAACGAACAAATATTGAGAACCGATGAGAAAATATATAAATAACAAGATCTCATGCATTAGATCTTAATTTCATGGTCAATAAACAAAACCCTAATTTCTACATATGTTTTCATTAAGCTGATTCCACAATCTTAAAGACCTAAAGAAGAACCAAATGAAGATCAAAACCAATTTGGAGAACACAAATTTCAATCCAAACCAATTTGATTCCTTGTCTATCTCTCACTCTCATAGATTAAATCCAAATAATATCTACATACAAATCTATAGAGAGGTAGAGAGGAGAGATGATGAATGAAGATTATACATACCAGTATTGGTAGGAACAGCTCTCCAATTACCAGGACCATGTTCTTGGATGTAAGTGACTAAAATGATATCTTCTTCAGGAGTCCATGGCCCTTTCTTCACTCCTCCTTTGTCACAACAAGGAGGCCTCACCATTATGATCTTGAACTCCCTTAATTAACTAATTAATTCTTTATTAACCACTCCCTTTGTTTCCCACTATAACTCTTTGCCAAGAAAAATAGAAGAAAATTGAAACTACTTTAGGTGGTAATGAGTCACACTACCCTTAGTACACTAATTAGTACGCTTAGCTCTGAAATGGATCTAATGGTTAAGCTTGGCGACAAAGGTCTATGTCCACTTCTTCTTCTATATATATATATAAAAGGAGAAAGAGAAATTTGCTGACCCCTCTTGGTCTTGGACTCTTGGGTCTCTCAAATTGTATAGATAATAAATAAAAGTATATAAAAAATGTGTAAAGCATTAACTACAAAAGTGGAGGTAAAGCCTCCAAAGTCAGCTGTGTGGCAAAAGGAAAAGTCTCTACCCTCCATACAAAACCGCGTGGCATTCAATGTGGGCTTGCTTCTTTCAAAAACCCTAATAACACAAACAAAAAAAATATTATTGGGTTTAATAATTTATTGGTTTATGTTATTATTAAAAAATAAAGAATAATGGGGACATGCATGATAACATGATAATGATATATGATATGATATCTCCCTCTCTCACTTTTGATTTATTGCTACGATAATTTTAAGAATTGAATAGTGGCTATTGCATTTATGTGTATTGCATAGGCTTTGTTAATAATAGAAATTAATGAAAGGGTCTTTTGACGAACGAGATTTTCTCTGCGTCATGATTTGCTGTTTTGGTTGTTTTTTTATCAAAACGAATAGTTTTTTTTTTTAAGATATAGAAGAAAAGAAAAAATTGCTGTTTTGGATTGAACCAGTGGGTCTTTGGCCATTGTCAAACTACATGATGGTCTACGTCATTCATGATGTTAGCGACTTCTCCATATATAGATTTATATGCGTTTATATGTATTACGTTACATAAACATATATGAATACATGATGTTGAACGTTTTATTCGGGTAAGGTTCGCGATTAGTGTTAATGGACCACAATTTGAGTTTATAGTAAACATAGTTTTAGATGGAATTAATTGTACGTTACATATGTCGTTATCGTAGGTGGTGAAAAGAAATATAGAGATATTTGTATGAGAATTTGGTATACAAGATAATGAAGATTTTTGGATTTGATAGACACAAGTCATACAGCCACATTAAGTTTTGATGAAATTAATTGTACGTTATATATGTCAATATCGTAGGTGGTGAAAAGAGATTAAGAGATATTTGTATGAGAATTTGGTATAGTAGATAATGAAGATTTTGGATTGATAGACACAAGTCATATACAACTATATCTATTTATGTGAACATGTGTATGTATGTAAATGTCAACAAGTAAAAAGGATGAAATCAATTTGGTTTTCACGAGGCCGGAAGAAAAGGAAGAAGAAGAGACACGAGACTACTTTAATTTCTTCTCTTTTGTCAATGTTGTGCTATAATTTATTTATATAGGTAGGAATTTTGAATGACAATTTGTACAAGTGTGAAATTTTCACTTTGTGGAAAGTTTATGATTTACGTTAGATATAATAATAAAGTTGTGTTAAACAGGCTGTTTAATCAAACATATGGAATGAAACTCGAAAAGGTTTTTGTCTACATAACCACTTTGAAAATGCATGGTCTTTCTTTAATCATAAACAAAACTGCTTAAGTATGTTTTTTTTCCACGTACAATGTCCCGTTTTCTGTTTAACCATTAGTAAAACGGTAAGTAGATATCTTACTGTTTTCATTTGTATTATTTTTATTTACTAAGAAGTAATTTTTATCCATTAAAAATATAGATATATTTTTTAAAGAAATATTAAATTATATTCAAAGAAAAATAACATTTGTACCGTGAAATTGAAATGAGGTACAAGAATTTGCTACTTAATTTCGAGAGTCGAACCAAGTTTGTAATCCTTTGTAATTTTGTTTTGTTTACAGGTTAGATTCGTATCTTTTGGATTTGAAATTTTTTTAATTTTTTTTTTACAAGTTCATCATTACATTGAATTATCACTCCTTGCCATAATATTTTAGTACCAAGTTGCAAATCCGAATTTTTATTGAATGTAATTATGTAATACGAAAATTCGACGGCCACAAAAATGGGAGATGTATACTTTATAATATATTGTAATAGATTTGGTATTTTCTTTTACTAGTATATATTATTTCACATAACGCATTCAAGTGTAAGGATATGAATCATCATAATAAGTATGGAGGTGGAATATAAAGAGGCATAATATTCTTGAAAAATATACATAAGAAATGATTTGAGATTACGATTTATATTAAATGACAACTTCTTAATAACATGGAATGCATGTGTGATGTATGGATGGTGCTTGTGATGTAGGGACGGGACAAACACATTTTCCAGCGTAAAATACCTATTTTTAATTTGTATATAAAATAAGAAATAAATAAAACTTTAAGCATTAAAATAAAAATATTAGGTACTACTAAAAAATTTTCCAAAAAAATGAAAATTTAATTTTGTCAATGAAGAGAAATAAAAGCACTGCAAGCGCACATGCAGTTGATACATAAGAACAAATGCAGAGTTTTCAGTCCGTATTTATTATCAGGACAGTGCATGCGATCGGTATAAGTTTCTTAACCAAACTTGAATTGATAACCGGTTTGGTTTATGAGGTTGGTTAAAATACTATTATGACTATTGAATTGTTGGGCCTGATGATTGAATAACGGGCCTAGTAGTTATATGAACTGGACCCCATTAACTAACTTTTTGAGGACAAGTCTTCAGATATTTGCTTTGTTTGGCCATGGAGTATTGTTTGGTAGTATTGAGACTTTAGCCGTTGGCAAAAATAAATAGAAAGCTAACTTTTTGTTTGTCATCTAATTTTATCTTGTCGGTTAATTAGTTGAAGTGGTACGTCATGAGTCCATAACATGATCAGGAAAATTTCATAGTATACAAGGTACATGTCAATTGAGAAAGCAGTTATCCCTTTATTATTAAAAGGGAAGTACAAATTGAAATTTTATCTAATTTAGCCTCAATTTTGATTTTAATTTTGGATTTTGTTCTTTGCTATTTAAAATCATTAAGGGTAATTTGTTCTTAACAATCTCCTAAACTTCATTTGATCTGATTCAATCTAAACCGTTCAATAAAATTAATTTCCTTCAATCTAAACCGTTCAATAAAATTAATTCCCTTCAATCTAAACCGCTCAACAAAAATAGAAAATCTATGTCATTTTTGAAATCAAAATATGATCACATTCCATCCCTAAAAATACTATATTCAATCACGAAATCAATAATCAATAATATCCAAATTATCTATTACGATTCTTTACTAATCATTAGAAATTTATATTTATAAGTTTAGGATATCAAATTTAATCAAATATTTAATATAAGAACTAAATAAACCGATTGCCCGCGGTAAACCGCTGGTTAAAGCCTAGTTTTGTTAACAAAAAGAGTACATTGTTTTAGAACAAAGAGTTTTTTTTTTGTTAGGTACATTTTCATGCATTAAAATAGATACATTTTTATGTGTACGTAAGTTTCATAATCGAAAGTTAGTCATCGTAAATTTCTCTGTTTTGTTTGAATTATGAACTCTTGTATATGATATGACGATTTTGATATCATAACTAGTTATCGCTTATTGGATCGGTAATGGATACAGATTTCTTTTGGAACAAATGTTAATTCAAACCGAACATTTTTTTTGGGCAAAAATTCAAACCGAGACTATGACATGTAGTTATAATAGAGAAAAAACTATGTAATTTGAAGAGGTTGATAGATAGGAGGACTGTAACAGCCAGCTGAAAAATGCTAGCTAGTTAGATGTAAATTTATACACGAACTACAAACTTTGATCATTTCATAAATAAACTACAAAGTTTGGCCATTTCATACATAAACTAACCTATTTCATTTTGGAAGCATGTGATATGTACATCTAGAATCAAGCACCCACTATTCTTATCAGAGAATTATCATATTCTTTTCTTGGCAGAATAATCCTTTTAGTAATGTTCTTCTTCCCTTCTTCCTTACAGAACCAGTACATTGTACGCCGCCCATCTTAGACTTGATATATTCAACTACGGATCAAATGTATTACAGTTATAATAACGAAAATATATATGTTCTCCTTGTTTGGATCTATTTTTATCTTTTAGTACTAAAACCTTTTGCTTGAGTCATGTAACCGTCAAAAAGTCTCTAGTATAACTGTATAAGACCATCTCTAATGGTGAGTTCTCACCAATAGTTTAATAAAAATTATGTCAATTTGTTAGATAAGAGCTTGTGATTAAAAAGAAAAAAAAAATCATAGTCCAATGGGGGGTTCTCAGAAAATTTTCTTTTTACAAAAATTATTATATTTCACAAATACATGATTCCAATTTCCAAATGAATAACTAGAAAATATATCCATGGACTGAATAAGGACAAAGAGTGAACTCAAATATGGTTCTATGTGACAAGATACTGATAAAAACCATTTATACAATGACCCATATCCTTGAACTAACAATAACCATACCTCTGAACTATAAATGATAAAGGAACTCGACAAAACAGTTTTAGAAACACAATTTGATTCAATGGAAAAAACAGAGACATTTACTTACTTTGTTGCATCTGCTCCGGCTCCAGGAAAGGGCTTATAGGCTTAATATGATGAGTCCTGCAATTTGCTACGGCTACTTTGTTGAGACATAATATGATGAATCCAACTACATATAGGTTTATCCACAGCTTCTTCCACCTTGGCTAAGAGATAGAATCCTGCAATTTCAGCCAATTGAATCTAGAATAAAAACCACAAGTAACAAAGCTTCAAGTACAAAAGCAAACTAAAGATATCAACAGAACACTAAGCACCAACCTGCAGTCCATAGCCAATAAGTGGGATGAGTATACATTGGAGGCAATAGAATAGCCATCAACAGAATGACAATGCAAGGATATCAAAAGAACACTAAGCACTAACATGCAGCCCACTCGAAGTATTCAATGCAGAATCAGACTGAAGGCAACAAAACTTTATCTTTCTATACTTTATAGAATTAACCCAAGAATCCTTCTCTCACTTCAATCATCCCCTGAGTATATTGAATTTCATTACAACGAGATTTTAACCCGCGGTACACCACGAGGCTATATTCTTTTTTAAAAATAAAAATTTAACTTGTTTAGTAGATTTAAAATATATATGATTTAATTTGCTGTACTTTTAAAATGTACAACTCTTATATCTTACTATGTTTAATTTTTACTGTTTAAAAGTATAAGAAAAATAAAATACAGTTAATTAAGTTAAAATCTAGATTATAACTAAATAATTCAAATTTAAATTATATTTGTTTTATTAATATTTTTATTTTTTTAGTGTTTAAGATAATATAATTGTATTTTAATTTTTATATCTAAGATTTCACCTATGGTACACCGTCTTGTATTACTATCGACCTAAACCCGTCATATCATCTAATCTCGTTCAGTGAAATCAAACATATCTAATGGATTTCACATGTGGTTTAGCGTCTCGTATTTTATCGATCCAAACTCGTCTTACCATCTAACCCGTTCAATGAAATTAAACTTTATTTTGTTATTTTTGTTTTAATAATACTTTAATTGAAAAATATATAATTTAAATCAATTTAATTGTTTTTAGTTCAAATGGTTATTAAATTGTATAAAAGTTCATATATTATAAATATTATAAACCCGTCCTACCATCTAATCCCGTTCGGTGAAATTAAAAACTATTTTTTTGTTTTTTGTTTAAATAATACTTTTATTAAAAAAAATATAATTCAAATGAATTTAAAAGTTTTTTCAAACAATTATATAAATTTTATAGATTTTACATATTATAAATATTCTAAACGTTTATTCTGTTAAATATTTTAAATGTTTAATTAACTACAATATTTTATTTTTTAATCAAGTATATATTAATAATGTCCTAAAATTTCTCATTTTTTAAGTAATTATAATTAATGGAGATATATTAGATAAGAAAATGCTACTAATTAGGAATATTAATGTCAATGGCATTCCGTGTAAATAAGTTCCAACTCGAGGATTTATTTCATAAAATGACTGCAAAAATGTATATGTAGATAGTGAGAAGTAACCAAAGCTAACAAATGTTCCAGAATATGATCCTTCCCTTACATGAAACATCTCTTACAAGAAAATTCTTCAATCCACAATTTACTGCTTTTATCTACCAAATCCTCAAATCCATTACAATAAACCTAATCCCATGAATACTATATTTTGTTTTGATTAGGTTTAAAAGGAATAAACTAACCTCAAGGTCGTACCTATGCACATTGTTTCCGGCCGACGCTTCTCCATCCTCTGCCTCTATAAATCATAAAGCTCCTCTAACGATGCTCTCGATTTCACATTCTTCTCGCCGTTCTCCGTGATTTTGCTTCTTCACTAAAGGATCGTCTATGATTGAGTCTTCGATCAACAATTTAATCACACTGGATTTTAGTCCCAATCAATGTAATCAGAGAAATCTCCGACCTAATCGCTATCGCCAAAAAGACTGTTTTTTTTCTTTCTTGTTTTGTCAAAGAATCGTTTTTTTCTTCTTCTTGTTTTGTCAAAAAATCGGGCAAAACATGACACGTAATAGTCTCTTTTGCTTTTCAAAATCTATCTCAAGAGAGACAGCTCTCTCAAAAAATAAATCATTCTGATATATTTTTTCCAACTTAAAAACATAGAACCTATGAAGAAAGCTTCATTTTTACATTGGAGATGCTCTAAGTGTTTTTTTACGTGTTTCTTTACCAACACAAAATGCAAATATAGAAACTATTGATTAATACACAAATTAAAGAAAAAAAGAAAAAGATAAAAAACACTACAATCAATCTGAGCCGTCGAATCGTAAGCTCACTACATCCATTAGATCTAGGGCTCAAGAGATCACCTCCATATATAAACTCGTATCAATACATTTTATCCCCTTTGGCCGACTCTTACTGACCTCAGAGCTCAGCAAAAATGGTTCAACGTCTTGTTTACCGATCACGTCACTCTTACGCCACCAAGTCCAACCAACACCGCATCGTCAAAACTCCTGGTAATGTACTAAAAGCTCTCTAATGTCTCTTTGTAGTGACTCTTGAAAGATCATTGAAATTTTGGGATCTAGTTTTTGTTGAAAATTTGGGGTTATTTGGCTTAAAGGTGGAAAATTGACTTACCAGACGACGAACAAGAGAGCTAGTGGACCTAAGTGCCCTGTTACTGGCAAGAGAATCCAAGGGGTAATCTTTTCTATTCAATTTCAAAAAAGTTGGTGAATTTTGCTGTTAGGGTTCGTGTTTTGAGTTTAGTTAGATTCTCTGGATCAAGAAATTGTGCATTTTGCTGTTAGGGTTCGTGTTTTGAGTTTAGTTTGATTCTCTGTTTCAAGAAAGTTTGTGTCTTTTGGTGTTAGGGTTCGTGTTTGAGTTTAATTTGACTGACTGTTTCAAATTCGGTTCATGTCTCTTGTGGTGCTAGCTGTTTTCTTTAGTATATTTGGATAAAAGTTTGTAAATGTTGGTGTTAGTGTACGTGTTTATGTGTAGTGGACAACAATGTTTGTATAAACTTGTCGCCTCTAAAGCCACAAGGGATAAAAGTTAAAATTGATCTAGACTTGTCGTAATATATTTATACTTCATGTCCATTTCAGCCAGTTCTTACCTTGACTTGATGATAGCCTGCTCTTAAAGATATGCAAGTTTGGTTCATGTCCCTTGTGGTCTATTAGCTGCTTTCTGGTTCGTGTTTATGTTTCTGTTTACGAATAATGTGTCTTGGAGACCAAGGGTTACACATTGGTTATTTTGGCATTGAGACCAAATTTGGAACTTAAATTAAAACATAGACACTTTAGGGATTGAATTCAAGAATTTTGTTGGTTGAAGGCTTTCCTTAAGTTGGTAAAATGGTGAAAAATATCTTACTTTCATGCCCATTGATATAGAGAAACAAAGTTTACATGGTTACTCGACTTAGTATTCCTTTCAGCTAATTCTAACAATAACTTGATAGCCTGAATTTAAGTTGAGCATCATTTGGCTTTCTCTGTTCCTATTGTGTTTGTCGAAGACTAGTACCTGGTATATAATGAGTTGGTAGTTACTTGGATCAGCCCCTGGTTCTTATCGAATAATCAAGGGTTACTCATATGCTTAATCTCAATAGAACCTCAAAAACACATTCCTTTTTTTGAATTAGCATGGTTTCTTAAGCTTTACTTTCTATGTTTGTTTTCTGCAGATTCCGCATTTGAGACCTGCTGAGTACAAAAGGTCAAGGTTGGCAAGGAACGAGAGGACAGTGAATCGTGCATATGGTGGTGTTCTATCTGGAGTTGCTGTTAGGGAGAGGTAAGTGTATTGTAAAGACCTCTTAAAAATTGGTTTCTTTAGAGTATTGCAACTAATCTTACTCTTTTCTCTGTTCCAGGATCGTCAGGGCCTTCTTGGTTGAAGAACAGAAGATTGTGAAGAAGGTTTTGAAGCTTCAGAAGGCGAAAGAGAAGACTGCACCAAAGAGTTAGAAGAAAACTTTTTGGAGTCTTATAAGATCTATGGAGAAACTTATTTTGTAGGGATCGATAGACATGAGTTTTTGTTCACGAAAAAAAGAGGCAAATGTTTGTTTTTTGATAATTTCTGAGTTCTGTTTTGTTCTCCATTCAGATTTTACTTTCTCAAAGTGTCTCCGTTTGTGTTCATTGGTCTTTTTTTTTTTCACTGGAAATATAGATTTCATTGATAGAAGATCTGAGTACAAGAGCTGACAAGAGAAATACTCTTCCAGAGGCTAAGTCGGAGAGTACATGGAACCTCCCGGGGACTAAAAACATATTAAAATGAAACAAGGGAAAAAAACCCGATCCAACAAATTACACCACATCTGATCCCTTTACTCTACCTAAACACGCATGGGTGGTGAGATAAAACCAACATTCAAAGACCCGAAGGAGTGAGAGCCTTATAAAGGAGAGAACGAGATCGGGATCTTCAGGTGAAATTTCAGAAGTCTGAGGCGAAAATTCGGATAGAAACGTCTCTGCCTTGGATAGATTGGCCATATCTGACTCTGCTCTTGAAAAAGACAAAAGACAAGCAGCAAAAACCTAGAAAGGAAAAGTTTTAGACTTTATATATCTAGATCTGAAAATTCAGATTCAAAACCGTTGGAAGAAAATCTCTCAGATGTGTCTAAAGAGAAAATAAAACAAAGGTAGAATAAGAGCAAAACAAAAGACCCCGGTTCCGGTGCTGAGAAAGCCACCGGAACCGGTAACCCTAAATACAGGCGGCGGCTGGAGTTTTAGAGAAAAGGGAGAGTAAAATTCTAAGAGAGAGAAAAGGGCGAACCGAAAAGTTTGTGTTCATTTGTCTATTGGTATAATTCTTGCCGATATTTGTCAACAAGATTTTTAAAAAGTTTATATATATATATATAACTAATAAAAATATTAAAAATGGAGAGTGTCTTTAATTTTAGATTTGAGTCTCTTGAGACACCAAAAAGAGTGACTTTTGTGTCTTTAAATTTATTATTAATCTATGCTAAAGATACCCATCAATTCCAAAAATTGTCTAATGAGGATGCTCTATGTTCCACATAAAAATTTATATTTGAAAAATGTTTTTCTATTTCCTTATAGAAAAAACAAATAAAACAAATAAAATTTGTTTTATTTTAACATCTAATTTTATATAGAAATAAACGGCAAACAAGCTCTTCTTCAAAAATAATATATAAACTAGATTTTATCCCGCGGTATACCGCGGTGACAATTTATCTTTTTAAAGTTAGTATAATTTTTTTTTTGCAAATTGTATCTATCTATAATATATTTTTATTTTATAGTTTACAATTGTTATT
>Ga0041059_1002118_pt1 | contig 15128 bp, 9 predicted proteins | sample AraColnosormetaG_FD_56232 | JGI IMG/M metagenome (GOLD analysis project Ga0041059, IMG submission 56232) | Arabidopsis roots microbial communities from North Carolina, USA - Col MF nosort | ecosystem: Host-associated > Plants > Roots > Unclassified | place: USA: North Carolina | collected 2013-09-02
GTTTTTTTTTTTTTTTTTTTTTTTTGGGTTAGAATGTAAAAAGACAAGAGATCGTTTTTGATTTATCTTAATCGAAATTTGCTTGTTATCCAGTTATATATATAACTACACAATAATATGTCGATTAATATGATCACGAATAATTTGGTCGTGCATTTTGTCTTTTTCGTAATAACAACATTCTTTCATTGTCTTAGTTATGATTTTTCCAAAACCGTATCAGTATGCAGTTGCTCACACGCTAAGCTTATATATACGTCCATAGGCCAAAGATGCAAATGTCCATATACTCCATATACCTTCTCTGATTATTTAATTTTGACTTATTTTCTTACCAACCAATATTACTTTATTTTTATATGTTTCTTTTCGTGACTTCAACCCTCTCTAGTCTATTATTCTCGTTTTGCTCATGATAATTGTGTTTCATACCCTTTTTTATATATATAACATTTCTATGGTTGCAAGGTAAAATTGATGTTTTGTTGACAATAGCTAGCTATATATGTTATGCTTATTTCATATGATTATATTGTATCCACCGTCTAATCTATTCACACTTCAGATTAGTTGTTTTTGTAAGACTGTAACTAGAGTCTAGAGGGGAGGAGACAATCAGAATATTACAATAAGACTCACAAAAAACAATAATATCATGCAAATAAGAGACGGTCCATTGCACGTGACAATGTCTATCATAGCAAATAACAAAGTCAACATGCTGACAATAATATATAACAAACCCAACGAATTTTCTAACTTTTAACCTTTCAAATATATATTTGTTTTAGAATGAGACGAACGAATAGTGTTTTACCTTATATCTCAATTCCTTCTTCAAATTAGATATCAACCACAACAAGTCTCACGCCACAAGAAAGAATAACGAAAAAACAAAAAAAAACAAATATTCATATTTACAGGATAACTACTCATAAACAAAAATATACGTCTTTAGAACAGAAAATTAGTCGAGAAGCATATCTATAGTACGTTTTAAAACAACTGTAAAAAAAATGGAACAGTAAATTTAAAATAAAAATAGAAATAGTTGTGCTATTTAATTTCTTATTTAGTTGGCTAAGAACATGTTCAACAAACATGTATATATAACCAAATTATTCGTTAATTTATATAATTTTATATTGCATCATTAAATTTATATAATTCTTATTGTTTATAAAATCTTTATTTATTCATAGAGCGATGATATGATGTATTCATTTATCTTCTTTTTGTCTCTTCTTAAAATTGTTCCTACTTTTAAACTTCCGTCTTATTCGATTGGCCATGGATGACGTCATCCAATTGGTTCTCTATTTTCGTCGTTCTACTCTCAATAGTTTATTACAGCAATGCCATCGGATTTGCACGAATGAAACAAGTTTGTATGTAAAGTATATAGTCTTCAGAGGTCCACGTCTTAAAGATCGGATCTCAACTCGTAGATTTTTTTTTGTTTTCTTTTCAAATGTTTTCTAGTTATTGTTAGTTTTCTATAGTAAGATTGTTTTTTGCAGTGAAGGTTTCCCAAAACTGGTTTGTGAAATATTATCAAAAGAACTAATTAAAATGTATAATGCGTACGAGAAAAAAAGGAAAGTATAATGCGTACGAGTACGTATGAAAAGTGCCATTGTATACCAACTTTTAACGCCAATCCCTTTTTCCTTGTACATATTTTTCGTATGCAACTTTTCTACGTTTCTACGTTAATTTTTTGCCTAGGTTTCATAAAACTCAACGATACAAATGGGAGAAAAGTGAAAACCAATACTCTATTATTTTTCTATATGGGTATTTGTGCACCCTTGAAACTTTTGGTTTTTTAATGATTTTCTGACCTAAGCGTTATCAAACTAAACTATATACACTATGACTTTTGTATTCTTATTTCCTCATCATTTTTAGTTAAAGTGTATAAATATATTCTGTAAATCTGATATAAGAAATACTAGTCGATTGTTTTTTGTTAAAAACATTAATAGTCGAAGTTTTAAAAGTATCCAAATCTAATTTTTGAAAAAGAATCTTGATCGTTTTCATGGAAAGATTATTGTGAAAATTATATGTTTGTTTGCAAGTTAAAAATGCCTACGCGTGAACGTGTCCTTATCATATAAGCAACCAATGAATTGAGCTCATTGATACAAGGTTTGATATTATTCGTTTTATTCACTAACATAAAGTTTGAAATTGAAATCCTAACTAAAATATATGGATTATCGAATTTTGTGGATCAACAAATTTAAGAATTTGAATCATCCGCTTTAATCATATACGTTGCATATGGATACATATGTTAAGGGCATCTAAATCCTTCCATTTTGTTTTGAATCTTGTAAAATTTTAATAAATGAATTGATGAGACCAGACGAAAATTTGGAACTCCATAGTTTGGTTCTGGCGCACGTGCGGCAACTCATAGTGGGCTTTGTCTGTAACTACGATAATACCCCTACTAATGGCCAAAAATTTGATATAAATTTACTACTTTATTTATATCAACAATGAATGCTTAGCTTACATTTATTTAACGAAGTTTTTTCTAAGAAAACTTGACTGAATTACTGCAATTAATTATAAGTTTCGCAATATAGATTTAACAAAAAAAATACGTACTGTATTTGTATCAGTGATGAAAACACAACCATGTGCAACATTAGACTTGTGTTGAACATAACGAAGCACTTTAATTCCATCTCCAGTGGGCATGTGACCTTAATCATCTTACTCGAAAGTACGTACTGTATTTGTGAATAACATAAAACTTTATACTACTATTACTTAAGTCAAATACAAATCTAAGTTTTGATTCAATAATTGGACGTTGGACTGAATTGTCACAAAGATTTTTGCTGACTAAAAACAAAAAAATTGGTGTATTCGTGGGGCTGACTTTTTCAAGTAACAGTGTAACGATTTCGTATCAATTTATTTTTAGAGTGAAAATGACTTATCTCGAGACGAAGACAGCAGTTAGAGAGGCTAATTAAGTCAAATTTAAAAATGAAAATAATTTCAGGGATAAATCTGTCATTACATGTACGGTTGCTTAAAACTTAAAACCCAAATTAATAATTATGAGATCCAACGGCGGCAAATCACCCTCTCTTGTAATCTCGACGGCTATGGTTTGTAGCGTATTCACTAATATAAAAGATCGTCTCCGTCATTAGAAAAGCCTTCCTTTTTTTTTCCCATTTTCTTCTTCTTGATGATCTTTTATTGATTCTCTCTTCGTTTTAAAAAAATCTTCAGCCTTAGGGCAGAATAAATCGGAGATCAGATCCAATAATCGGGTTTTTCTGGGTTTTCTCAGAAACCCTAGACCCGATAGTAACTTCCTACTCACTCAACCTATCTCTCTATTGATCATGGAATCAAACGATGAAGAGAGTGAGACACGAAGCTAGCAACAAAAATATCATAAAGAGGGTTTTGGAAAGGAGAAAGATTCGTTTTTAATTGAGGTAAGTTTGATTTTTCCTTTTCTTGATCGATGATTTGATTTAGTTAAAAAGTTTGATTGATATTGATAGATTTTACTTTGATCGTTTATGATAATTTTTAGTATCTTGTTTTAATTTCTGGAATCTGTTGATCTTCTTCTTCTTATACCTTGCCTTGTAAACAGATCTGAAAACTTCTATTGGCTATCTTGATCTTGGTTTATAATCAGAAAATTGATTTCTTTTTCCTTCTATTTCACTATTCTATTACTTGTACGGAAATTTTCGTTGCACGAATCACGATAACATTTATTTACAATCTCTTCAACTTCATAGGGTCTCTCATCTAATGACTTACACGAAGCTTCCTCGATGCATTTATTTTCACGATCCCTATTTCATTATTTTCAAGAAAATTTATTAAAAGAGACTGAATCTTTTTATTTCTTTATAATCTTTTCAGGCTCTCAAGTCTGAAAAGAGACAAAAAAAATGGCGTCTTCAAGCTCTCCTTGCGCAGCTTGTAAATTCTTGAGAAGAAAATGCACACAAGAATGTGTATTCGCTCCATATTTCCCACCAGACCAACCTCAAAAATTCGCATTCGTTCACAAAGTCTTTGGAGCAAGTAACGTCGCTAAGCTTCTCAACGAGCTTGCCTCTAACCAAAGAGAAGACGCAGTGAACTCTCTTTTCTACGAAGCTGAAGCTAGGTTACGTGATCCGGTTTACGGTTGCGTCGGTTTAATCTCAATCCTTCAACATCGTCTTAAACAAGTTAACCACGATCTTGAAAACGCTAAGAAAGAGCTCGCTACGTACGTTGGTCCTCAAGCTATGCTCCCAATTCTTCAACCGCATTTCATGTCTCTACCACCTCAACCGCAACGACCGTCTTCTTCTTCAGCGTCTGTGTTGACTCAGCATCATCATAACTTGTTGCCGATGATGGCTATTCCAACAGGACAACTGTACCATCAACAACAACAACAGATCTTTGAGGCTCAGCAGTTAGCAGCGGTTGCGAGAGAGCAACAGAATGAGATGTTTAGAGCTTATGGAGGAGGAGGAGGAAGTAGTAGTCCACACCATCAAAACCAAGCTCAAGCTGAGATTTTGAGGTTTAATAATGGTTTTGACTCTGTACCGGCCGGTTCAGTTACGGTTACTGGGTTTAATCAGTTAAGTTCTGGTGGTACAGCGGTAACCGGAATGTCTCTTGGAGGTAACTTTGTTGATAGTCCTTCGACGAATAATAATTACCATACGGATCAGCAATTACACCATCATCATCAACCGCAACAACATCATGAGGCTCAACTATTCATACCTTCACAATCTTCTCAGCCGCTACCGCTCCAAACGCAGGAGACGCAAACGCAGACGCAGCCGAATTCGGAGAGCGAGGAGGGTAGAAGGAATGTCATTGGTTAATCTCGCTAATTGAGGAATAATAAAAAAGAGGGATACTAAAAACAAAGATACGGCCTTTGACCTTCTCGCTTGCTCGATAAACTCTCAAAACAATCCCTAAGGTACGTGGCAAAAAACTCGATTTTAAGTTTCAACCGGATAAATAATTAGGGTTTCGATATTTGTTTCATATAGTTTTTTCTTTTCATTTTCTCTGCATTTTGAATGTTCTTTATTTATGGTATAGTACAGTTACAGTGGTACAGAGGAGGTTTTGCTCTTTATATATAACATTTAATGAAAAAGCCTTGTCATTTCTTCAATAACTCTCCTGCTCTTATAGCCATAGCCCATATTTTTAAACTACTTCCTTTTTGTTGGATTCTCTGAACAATAATGCATTAACTAACCTAGTTATTATTAATAATTTAGGGTTTAAAAGAAAATAAATCGTGGTGGGTCACATCACTTCACCAATTCTTGATATGGTAATTATTTGATATATGTTGGCTTTGTTCTACCTACTAGAGATGAAAAAGAGAATTTGTGTGTATCAGAGTCTAAGATTTGCTTACACCTTTCTGTCTGGAAATCTTTTAAGTGTTGTCCCAGAAGATGCACTTTATACTTGCATGTATTATCAATTTAGCATCAATCGCATCGATCAAGTTCTTTATATTAATAATATTGTTTCTTAAGTCTCTCTTTTGGTTTTACTTATATTTCCTCGACTTTTCTTGCAGTTGGAAACTCTGACTTTGCTCAAGGCATTATGGACGCAATCGAGTTTTTCTTTCTTCCTGATTTTGTCGGACGTCCAACAGCGAAAAGACACTCACCACGTAAAAGTCAAACGACTAACAAAGAAGTCAGCTTATTTGGTTGATTTTGAGTCCTGCAGACAGTTTTGGTATAAAGTATAAACCAAAGGCCTCGTATCAATTTGAACAAAAGATCTCCACTCCATCCCGAAACAAATACTACCTTGCTTTTTTTTTTCTTTGTACCCTATTAATATTTTTTTGACATTTCTTTTGGTTCAAGTAAAAAAAAGGAGAAATTAGTGTTTTTGGTTGCAAATCTATTTGTAAATTAGATGTCAAGAGAAGTGTTACTTGCCCTAGTGGTTTATCACATATCCGACGTCAACCGGAAATATTAAATTAAAAAGTATGAATAATCTATCTTTGTATATCCGCATTTACATTTTTTTTTGTTTCTGGAAAAGTATCGATCCTGTTATATATACCTAAAGTTTAAAATGCGAAATAAGAAACAAAAAGAGTTTAGTTTATGAAAACATTATCATAATGATACCAAAAAGGCTAAGGAAAAACAAATTACAAAAAGGCTACATCATTTTTTAAAAGAGAGTGTGTGCTTCACATATAAACAAGGAAACGCATATAATAATCATCAAGTAGCTAGATGAAGCTAAAGAAGTAGTTAAGTGTGAATGCTTGGCAATTAAGATTGTGTTGGTTCATTTATTAACAATCTTTGACCACTCACTAATTTATTTTTGGCTCTCTCTTCTATATCATCACCGTTTTATCTTTATAAACCATCCCTCAAGACTCTCCCAATATTACATGATGTGTTTAATCCTCACGAATTCGCATGAATCAAAACCGGCTGAAAAACAGATGTAACATTTAAGTTAACATACTCACACCAATCTAAATTATTAGACTTTCATTCACTTTAACACATTTGTCCATACCATGATGATCATAACAATCAGTAGCTAAATCAATGTGAGTGTGGCTTAGATATTTGATCTGAATGATTCATGAGAAACATGGATACTTAATGTTCATGTGCATGTGCATATAATAGTATATTAATCTCACCAGTAGGATGCTTAGTATAGCAATAAAGAGAAGGTGGTGAAATTGATGAGCATCGGCCATTAAATTAAGCACTGACCCATTAATTGCGCACTTACCCATAAACACCATTCACTCCTTTTCATTAACTTAAGAGTAAAATTATACATACACCTCGCTATCTCTAACACTAGTCACACTAGTGTACCTTCCTCGGTACTCTTATCAATGTCTCGTGTCGCAATAAATCCATATAAAGATTTCTAACTAGGTCAATCCAACATCCAATTTAATACAACAGTCCTTAGTAGATTCTAATTTAAGTGTGTCTCTATATATATATGGACCGACAAAATCAATGACCTAAGATTTGACTATATATTTCATGCAAATATGATAAAATGCTATTCATCCAATTAATCATCAATATTGTAATTGGGCTGGCCTTTTGCTTATATCTTTAGGCATTTTCTTTAACAAAATTAGAGCCAGGCCCATCAATTAAATTGAAAAATGCTTAGAAGTTGTCACGTCACTGTCCATGTCATCCATGGTGGGATTGGGCTGGCCTAAAGGACTTTTCTATGTAAAAATTAGAGGCAGGCCCATCAACTAAATTAAAAAATGCTTAGAAGTTGCCACGTCAGTGTCAATGTCATCAGTGTCTATTTCTAACGCCGTCAAGTAACGGAATAACGCAACCGAATATTCTTTCATCACATGGCCGCTTCTGCAGCACGTGACTTTCAAGCTTCTGTTTTCCTTATGAACTAAGTTTTTCTGTTTCCTCCAAACTATTTTTTTTAATTAGAATATCTTGTTATTTATAACGAATATATCTTCTTCTTTTACTTATTTTTAACACAAATATTTATTTGTTTGATACGAATTCTCAAAATGAGAAAAACGAAGAAAAATAGAAAAAAATCGAAACGGATAAATACAGAGAATTTAGAGAAAAAAGGTTTGTATTTTAGGAGACAAGGACGAGTGAAGTCGTGCTTTTTCTTTTTTTATTTCATGTTAATTTTAATATTTTTGGGTTATAGTTTCTTAGGAAGCAACATCAATCATCAAAACGCGGCGGCTCTTGTCGTATCAAAGCAACTGAACGTTGTCGTTTTGGGACAATCCTTATCTCTTGGGGCAACCAATTATTGCCTTTTTTCTTCCTCTCTTTCCTTATTCGTTCTCTTCTTGAAGATATTTTTCCATTTATTTTCTCGAATCTTCTTCTTCTTCCTAGATTCCAGCGACTTAACAACAACAACAACAACATATTCTCTGCTGGGTATTAGATTCGAATTTCTCTTTTTGTGATCAGAAATGGATCGAGCTCCGGTGACCACAGGACCGTTGGATATGCCGATTATGCACGACAGTGATCGATATGACTTCGTTAAGGATATTGGTTCTGGTAATTTCGGTGTTGCTCGTCTTATGAGAGATAAACTCACTAAAGAGCTTGTTGCTGTCAAGTACATCGAGAGAGGAGACAAGGTTTCATTTTTAAAAATCTCATCTTTTTCTATTTTTGGAAGTTGATGATATTTATTTAGTCCAGTGATCGTTCATTTTTAGTGTTTGGTTTAGCTTTCACTTTCCAGATTTATTGGTTTCGTACTTAAAGTTAGCGTTTTTAGATTTTGATGATTATGCTTTTGAGTGCTTTTAATGTGATTTTAAAGATGTGAGCTTCCTAACACTTGAATGATGATTTTAATTTGTGATTTATGTGAAATTTTGGATATTGAAATGATTTTTTTAGTTGGTTTTGAGTGTTCTGCTTTTGTAGATTAGGACAGTTGTGAATGACTTGTAACTATGGGAGTTGCAGATTGATGAAAATGTTCAAAGGGAGATCATTAACCACAGGTCACTAAGGCATCCTAATATTGTCAGATTTAAAGAGGTAAAATTTATACACTTTTCTTCAGTACTTGTCTTTTTGGAATTTGTTAAGCCAGTGACTCTTTTAAACTCTGTTTCTTGTACTTGAGGATAGGTCATTTTGACGCCGACTCATCTGGCTATCATAATGGAATATGCTTCTGGCGGTGAACTTTACGAGCGGATTTGCAATGCAGGACGGTTTAGTGAAGATGAGGTTTGTATTTGGTTCTCTTATCGGGTTTACAGGTCTCCGGTTTCCTTATGGTTTGATCTCTTCTTGTAAACAGGCTCGGTTCTTCTTTCAGCAGCTTCTATCTGGAGTCAGTTATTGTCATTCGATGGTATGTAGAGAATCTGTTTCATGGAGCCTATGGACTGGTTGTATTCTTGTTTTTTTCTAACTTGTTGTTAATACTCTACTTTTTTTCATGTGCTGTGAAGCAAATTTGCCATCGTGACCTGAAGCTAGAGAATACATTGTTGGATGGAAGTCCTGCTCCTCGATTAAAAATTTGTGATTTTGGATATTCAAAGGTATCACAAATGATTTTGTTCTTTTGGTATCAGAAACTATACACTTGTGGTTCCTCCATTGTCATGTTCAAATGTGTTTTTAAAGTGTTTGCTTATGCATTTCTTTTTGACAGTCTTCTGTTCTTCATTCACAACCAAAGTCAACTGTTGGTACTCCTGCATACATCGCTCCAGAGGTACTGCTTCGTCAGGAATATGATGGCAAGGTAAAGGCTTTTAGAGAATTCCTCTGTAATCTCTGTATTTCTAAGGATGAATAGCCAATCATTGAGTGTTACGGTTACCAGATTGCAGATGTATGGTCATGTGGTGTGACCTTATACGTCATGTTGGTTGGAGCGTATCCGTTCGAAGATCCAGAAGAGCCAAGAGACTATCGGAAAACAATACAGGTAACCGCTTAAAACGTTGTTCCTTTTGTTCATCTCTTGATGTTCCTCTTATTCTCTTAATGATTCTGAAACACAGAGAATCCTTAGCGTTAAATACTCAATCCCTGATGACATACGGATATCACCTGAATGCTGTCATCTTATTTCAAGAATCTTCGTGGCTGATCCCGCTACCGTAAGTCATTCCCTTTCCTCATCTCTAATCTTTAAACCATCGGCGAGATGACTGATGTTTGATGTTGTTTGTTACAGAGAATAAGCATACCAGAGATCAAAACCCATAGTTGGTTCTTGAAGAATCTCCCTGCTGATCTAATGAACGAGAGCAACACAGGAAGCCAGTTCCAGGAGCCTGAACAACCAATGCAAAGCCTTGACACAATCATGCAAATCATCTCTGAAGCCACAATTCCCGCTGTTCGAAACCGTTGCCTAGACGATTTCATGACTGACAATCTTGATCTTGACGATGACATGGATGACTTTGACTCTGAATCTGAAATCGACATTGACAGTAGCGGAGAGATAGTTTACGCTCTCTAATAAAAAGCCTTTTTTAACAACCAAAACACTTCTCTATCTGTTCTAAGACCAGTAGTGTTCTGATCCTCTGGTTTCAAATTCTACCAATTTTTGTATTGTCTCTGTTTGTTTCTTGTTTTCTTCATGCACACATATATCATATATGTAATGTAAAATATCATCTGTGTATATTATATATATATTCCAATGTCACACAAAAGCAAATTAACAGTTAAAACAGTTGAAGCAAGTTGAGGTTATGTTCTGTTTTTTCCTCTGTGATCGTCAGATTCTTCATTTCTGGTTTCAATATTTTCCACAAGAACGCAGTATCTTCGTCGCATTTCACTTCCAGATTCTCTAGATTCTTCACAGAATCCGGTAACTCGCATCGATAACAATCTTTCATCGAAATCTTCTCAAGCTTCTTGAGCTTTCCAATTTCTAGAGGCAGGTTTTTCAGTTGGAAGCCACCAGAAACATCAAGAAACCGCAAATTGTCGAGTCTGTCAATCGTTTCAGGTAGCTCTAAGAGACTAGCACAAGAACTCAGTCTCAGCGTTTCAAGGTCCCTTAAGTCACCTATAGCTTCTATGACTCTGCAAAGCTTGTTACAATTTGTGACACTAAGCTTCTTCAATGAAACAACTTGAGAGATCCAATATGGTAATTCATCAAGATTGTAGCAATAGTCAATCTCGATTTCCTGTAGACTTTGTAAAGTTTCAGAAACATCTTCTAATTCGTTGAGAGCATCAACAACGTGACAAAACCATAAGGACAACTTCTCAAGACTCTTGAGACCAAGTTTGGGAATGTCAAGCAAACTGATTGAAACTTTCTCGAATCTGATCCGTTTCAGGTTTGGTAACGAGCTGAGACAAGACAAGTTAGTCAACTTTGCAGGCTCAAGACCGTGATTTATGATAATCACAACCTTCAATTCCTTCATAGTAGCAATGAAGTTTGGTAATGCATAGTTTGATGAAGAGATATTAAGAACTAAAGCTTCAACATTTGGACAATCCATTTCAAACCAACTTGATGCAAATGAATCATCTGTAAACAAAAAAGAAGAAGATCAATCATATGAAGTAAATATGATTAAAGGGTGTATGAAACAGAGCAAAGAAATAATTATATTACCAGTAGAGATAGAAAAGAGAGATGCATTAATAACAATAGGTTGTTTTGGATTTAAACACCAGTTTGGGAATTTGTTATCTTGTATCTCCAAGTTTAATCTTTTCCTTTCGAAAATCGAAGACGACTCTTTTAGGCATTGATTTATAGCAAATTCTCTAAGGACGTTGTCTTGTTTAACCAATAACTCATTGTAGAAACCATCTTCATACTCATTTCTCCTATATTAAAGCAAATAAATAAAGGAAAGTTGGGAAAAATATGGTGAAACCGTTTTCTATAGGCTTTAGGGTTAAGAATTGGTAGATGAATGGAAAGTAACATACCCAATAGGAAGAAGTTTAAGGAGATTGCGAGAGGCAAGATCTTGGAGGTTATTCATACCCTCTTTACCGTATGATGCAGACCATAAGTCAATTATAGTGGAAGCTATTATCCTTTGGTCTTCAAGAAATGAGGCCATGTCCAAGAAACACTCTCGAAGATTGTGGGGCAAGGCATCAAAGCTTTGAATCGAATTCGAATTCATAATGGTTCCTATGAAGGGAGAGGAGAATTATGAATTAAGATGAAAACCAAGCAATTTGAGAGAAATTTTAATCTATTGACCGACTCTTTCTTTGATTATAAAAAACGTGACTCTTCATAAAAGCCATTAGATCAAATTTATAACGGAAAAGTCACGCGGTACTTTGAAGTTTCAAACAAACCATTGTTTGAATCCCAGAACAGAAGTTTAGCTAGCAAAGGAAAAAGGAGACTTGACTTCACATTTTAGGATTTTCAAAGAATTTACCAACATTATATTTTTAACATTAAGAATGTTGAATATTACATTTATAGTTTGTCAAAAATGTTGGTGAATAACTCTGTTCAAATCTATTCAAGTTAGATAAGGATCAAGGATTTAGTAGTACTCTTAAATGGTTTTAAAAGATTGACCTACACAAAATTCTTTGGCATGACATTTTCTCTGTACTTGGACTCAGTAGCCATTATAATGTATATAACAACGAAAATAATGAATAACAAACATTACAAGATCCACAGAAGCTACTACGATAACGTTCTTTCACTTAAAACATTTGAAGCAAGTTCAGGTTATGCTCTATTTCCTCCTCCTGAACTCTCAAATTTCTCATTTTTGGCTTCAGCCTTTCCCACAACAATCCAGTTTCTTCATCGCATTTGACCTCCAGATTCTCTAGATTCGTCACTGACTCCGGCAACTCGCATCCCGAACACTTTCTCATCGAGATCTTTTTCAGATTCTGCAGTTTGCCAATCTCTTGAGGCAACTTTCTCAATCCTAAGCAATGAGAAATATCCAGAAACCGCAAGTTGCTGAGTCCCTCAGTCGCTTCAGGCAGCTCAGAGAGATTCATAGAAGAACACAGCCTCAACACTTCTAGTCTACTCAAGTTGCCTATAGCTTCTGGAAGTTGAGAGAGCTTGTTACAGTTTGTGATGCTAAGTGTCTTCAATGAAACAATTTCAGAGATCCAATACGGTAACTCATCAAGATCATAGCAGTAGTCTATGTCAATCTCTTGTAATTTCGATAGAGCATTAGAGACAACTATATCTTCTGTGTCGTAGAAAACCTCACCGAAACTACACATGACCAAAGACAGCTTCTTAAGACTGCTGAGTTGCAGTTGGGGAATGTCTAGCAAAGTGATTGAAACTTTTTCCAATCTAATCCGTTTCAGGTTTGGTAATGAGCTGAGACACGAGAAATTACTCAATCTTGCTGGATAAAAACCGTGATTTGTGATTGTCAGAACCTTCAGCTTCTTCATTCCAGAGATGAAGCTTGGCAATGCATAGTCTGATGAAGAGAGATTTAGAACTAAAGCCTCAACATTGGGGCAATCCATTTCCAACCATTTCGATGAGAACAAATCATCTGTAAGAAAAAGAGAGACCAATCATAGTTATAGAGAAGTCATATTTCTAGAAACAGCAGAGATTTGTATAATCATTAAGTTTAATTTTCAGAAAAAGAAGACCCCAAAGAATTACCCGTAGAGATAGACAATAAAGAGGCATTAATAGTATTCAAACACCAGTCTGGAAATGTATTCTCTAGTATCTCCAGATTTAGTCTTTTTCTTTCTAAGTTTTCCTTAAATTCGCTTTGACAGATAGCCAACTCCCTAAGGATATCATGTTGAGTCACTAAGAAGTCATTGTAGAAACCGTCTTCGTGCTCATTTGTGCTGATAAAGAAATAAATAAGTTCCACTAATGGTAGATGGCAAGAAGGTGCAAAGATATAGATTTGAAACATAAATAACATACCCGAGAGGAACAAGTTTAAGTAGATTCTGGGAGGCAAGGTCTTCAAGGTACATATACAAGATACTACTACCTTTACCGTATAATTCCACCCACATATCAATTATTACCGAAGCACGTATCTTTTGGTCCTCAAGAAATGAGCCCATGTCCAAAAAGCACTCCTTAAGGTTGGGATCCAGAGCATCAAAACTAGGCTGCAAACATTCTAGCACAGTTGGATAAGGCTTACCAAGAATTTTTTCCCCTTCAGACCAGCTTTCCACCTGACCTTTCCATGTATTTAGAGATCGTCCTTTGAGTGAAACACCCACTACTTCAATTACGATTGGGAATCCATTGCAACGTTTCAATATCTGCAATACTCACCATGTGAAAAAAGAAAAAGATGAATCTATTGATATAGTTACAGATTTCGTAGATCACAAATGTATAGAGGTTCATCTAGATGAATGAAACAACAACCTTCTGGAGGAGATCTTCGTACTCATCAGGAGACGTGTTACAAGGTCGCGATGCCCAATGAATGAGAAGGGCTCTAGCATCATCATCTTCCAAAGGTTTCAAACGATAATTGGAATCAAAACTCGGAAAGTCAAACCGAGAAGTCACCAAAATCTTATAATTTGGTAACTTAATTTGAAATTTCTGAAGGAAAGAATCCGCTCCCCGCCACACATCATCCAACACCAACAATATAGGACCATTTTCTTTAAGTTCCTCCAGCAGTTTTCTTAAGCCAACTTCTGCTTGAGAATCATTCTCAAATGTAAGTGCATTGTAACCGTTGTGCTGGAGTAAATTCTGTACTATTACCCTAAAGTTAGGAGTATTTGACACAACATTAAAGAAGATATGCTTGAACTTCCCTGCCAAAGGAAACTACATGAGAAACCAGCTCAACTATTCACGAGTAAAAATTGAAACTTTAAGACTTAATGTGGATCAACAATACATACCTTTGATATCTGGATCGTCACAAAGCCGACTAACCAGCGTGGTTTTCCCGCAACCAGGAGGAGCAGAAACCACAAGAGTAACCACAGAATCGTCAAGGAGTCTCTTCTTTAACTCCCCCAATGGCCAATCCAATCCAACAATAACCTTATCAAGCTTGGGAACCGAACAAAGATCCCTAAAAACAGGCGCAGGAACACTCAAAAGGTCCATTCTTTTACTTAAACCATCAACCGAATTCACAAGGTTTCCCGTCAAACCCAACAACGTCAACTGATTCCTATGCTGAAGAAGCTGAAGATCAATCTGACAGAACTTAAGCATATCCTTATTGATTCTCTCAATTTTTCTAGTATATTTAGATTTCTCGTACCACTTGACTCTTGGAAACTTCCGAACAGCTACATCAGCTCTTTCGATCGTATCCCTAAGTTCCTTTAGTTCCTTTACACCAAAGTCAAGCTCTTTTTGCATCGAATCAATCTTTTGAGTTAACGGAAACAATATCTCCATTGTTGATACGAGATCCTTGGACAAGGGTTTGAAAGCTTTGAACTTTTTTGCTTCATCAATCACAACTTTCAGGAGCTTGGAAAACACAGCTTCCCCAATAGAACCTATTCCCAAACTAGCCCAATCGTTCATTCTTTCACTTCTCAGACAAAACCCAGAATCCAAAAAAAAAAAAAAAA
>Ga0041059_1002119_pt1 | contig 15125 bp, 8 predicted proteins | sample AraColnosormetaG_FD_56232 | JGI IMG/M metagenome (GOLD analysis project Ga0041059, IMG submission 56232) | Arabidopsis roots microbial communities from North Carolina, USA - Col MF nosort | ecosystem: Host-associated > Plants > Roots > Unclassified | place: USA: North Carolina | collected 2013-09-02
TTTTTTTTTCCTTAACCAAAAAAGCTCTCTTTTTTTCTTCTGGGTTTCATCGTTTCCAATCTAAAATCATCGTAGATTTGTTTGAAATTCTTCAAATTGAGCCGGTATCAAGACATGGCGGGAAGTGAAGCGGTAGAAGATAAGGAGATAAAATCGGCGGTTTCAAGCTGTGAAGCGTATTTCGAGAAAGTACAATCAAGGAAGAATCTACCCAAATCTCTTCAAGAAACCCTAAACTCTGCTTTCGCCGGAATCCCAGTCTCCTCCTTCCCTCAAGTCCCCGGCGGCAGAGGTAAAAATTAGAAAGATCCCATTTTTTTCGATTCCTCCAAATTTCCTGATTTCTCGTTTAAAGTTTGAGACTTGGCAATGGTTTAGATTCAATTAGTGTTTTGTTTGATCGTAGTGATAGAGATTCAAGCGGAAACACCTGTATCAGAAGCAGTAAAGATCTTATCAGATAGCAAGATTCTATCAGCTCCTGTGATTAACACAGATCACGAGAGTTCTTTAGATTGGAGAGAAAGATATTTAGGAATCATTGACTACTCTTCAATCATCTTATGGGTGCTAGAGAGTGCTGAACTCGCTGCAATCGCGTTGTCCGCTACGTCAGCAACTGCTGCTGGTGTTGGTGCTGGAGCTGTTGGAGCTCTTGGTGTTGCAGCGCTCGGGATGACCGGTCCGGTTGCTGCTGCGGGGCTAGCCGCAGCTGCGGTTGGAGCCGCGGTTGCTGGTGGTGTTGCAGCTGAACGTGGGATTGGAAAAGATGCTCCAACTGCTGCTGATAAGTTGGGGAAAGATTTCTATGAAGTTATTCTTCAAGAAGAGCCTTTTAAATCAACCACTGTAAGTTTTTTAACAGAACATTAAGTTATTTGTGTTGTGATGGTCCTGATTGATCATGGATATATGTTTATGTTGTCAGGTTAGAACAATACTTAAGTCGTTTAGATGGGCTCCTTTTCTTCCGGTTTCAACAGAGAGTTCGATGTTGAGTGTTATGTTGTTACTCTCGAAATATCGGTTAAGAAATGTGCCGGTTATTAAAACAGGAGAACCGGATATCAAGAACTACGTTACTCAATCTGCAGTTGTTCATGGTCTTGAAGGTTGCAAAGGTAGAGATTGGTTTGATCACATTTCCGCTCTCCCGATTTCTGATCTCGGCCTCCCGTTTATGTCACCCAATGAGGTAATAAAATAAACTTTAAGAAGTCATGACATTAGGCTCGTAAACCGGTGAAATTGAACATGTTGGTTTCAGGTTATTAGCATTGAGAGTGAGGAACTTATCCTTGAAGCATTTAAAAGGATGAGAGACAACAACATTGGTGGTCTCCCTGTAGTTGAAGGGTTGAATAAGAAGATTGTTGGTAACATTAGCATGAGAGACATTAGATATTTGCTTTTACAACCTGAAGTCTTTTCCAATTTCAGGTTTATTTTTACTCACTTGTTTCTCATTACAACTTCTCTGGTAACAATGATGACTGAATGATCTCTTTGTTGATGATAAAGACAACTCACGGTGAAGAGTTTCGCGACAAAGATTGCTACAGCGGGAGAGGAATACGGTTTAGCGATTCCTGCAATAACTTGTAGGCCTGATTCGACTTTAGGGAGTGTTATAAACAGTTTGGCTTCGAGGTCGGTGCATCGGGTTTATGTAGCGGCTGGAGATGAGAATGAGCTTTATGGGGTTATAACACTGAGGGATGTGATCTCTTGTTTCGTATCAGAACCTCCAAATTACTTTGAGAACTGTCTCGGTTTCTCGGTTAAGGAAATGCTTAACCGATGATCTCTTGTTTCTCAGCTTTTTTTTGGCTTTGTTGTTTGTTCTTTCTTGGTTTAGATTTCTGAAGTTGTTGTCTTTATATCTAATTTGTAACCAACCATTTTGAGTTTTAAAGTTCTATCATTAACGACATCTTAGGATTGAAAATATATATGTACTGTAATGATTGGATAAAAAATTTTCTGTTTTATGGATTGTTCAATTTCATATTTGTGTTTGTGTAAGTCTCGCCAATTCAATGCAGCTGATTAAGTTCAACTTACAGGGAAGCCAAACTAAGAGTTTAATCAGCTTGAAACAAATTGTATAACTAACAAATGAAATGACTCACTCATGAATGATAGATCAATAACCAACCACATTACTTATCTTCTTCATGAAAAGGCTCATAACTCACCTCAACCGTTGACTACACCGCTCGATAATTAATATAGCCTGTGGGTGCCAAGATGTCACCTAGAGTCCCCCCAAACACTTCAGTGTTCATCAGATTGATTGATCGATCGATAGATGATAACAAAGTATGAACAATGAAGCGTTTAAGGGAACTCAAGGGGACATTTGACTTTACATGTTATGTCTCTTTTGCAAATGCTTCTTCTCTTACTCAACTGACCTTAGCGACAACCCAAACTGCATATTTATAGTCTATAGATACTTGCCAATGGAATTGTTTTTAAAGGAGGGACCATAGATTCTATATTCTTCATTGAATGGCAAAACATGCGGGAAATATGAGGATGAACCAAGTCGGAATTTTGGTAATAAGGAGCCAAGATAATATTTAATATTCCCATCAGTGTGCTACATAAGCACATTCTTCACAAGATCTTTCGTCCCGCAGATCTTATTCTACTCTTTTTTCCGATGTAAAATTGATTTAGAAACCCAATATAATAAAGTATAAAAGTATCTTAAAAATCTCACTATAGTAAAACTAAACGAAGAAAATTTTCCCTAAACATGGCCTTTAACGCTTACATATATCTGCATTTTCAAACAAGGTTTTCTCTGTCCGTCTTATCAATTAGTTTACGTAAGGTTATGTTAGGATGAAATAGAAACATATTTTTACTTTGGTGAAAAATATAATCGCGAAAACTAAATTGTCTTTTTCTGTCTATAAATAATACATCATAAATTTGAAGTAGCATGCAGTAGTGTATACACAAAAGAAGCAAAAAAAACAAAGGAAAAAAAATGATATGCATGTAAAAAAGCAAAAACAAAATCATATGTTCATTTACATGTATATGAGTGTACATTCATTGGCATCTATGCGTTTATAGAAACGTCTTTCTTATCTTGCAAAAAGCTGAAAGGAAAAAGAATTTATGCACTTTTCTTAAAAAAATTGATTCCCTCACCTAAAGCCCTTAACCTGAATTCACGTCTAAGTTCACAATGCTTCCAATTGTATATATAAAACGCCAGTCCCTCCATTCTTTTTCAAACCCTAACACTCTTATAAACCGATTCGCCAAAATGTATCTACAATATATTGATAATGTAATATCTATATATTCAAACAATCGTCGTGTTGGTCGGATGTTTTCTAGAGTTCCTCTGAGCACTTCATTGGAGATACAATTTTTTATAAAATAGTTTTCTACTGAAGTGTTTGGGGGAACTCCCGGGCTGATTCGGTATTTTAAATTCAGTAGACTAGCTAGCTGAGTTTGATTTAGTGTTGCATAAGGTAAGGGATCAGTTAATATAGAATATTGAATTAATTTCATGTTGCTAAAATGCTTATATTTGTTCTTTTTCTCAGGTTCAATTCCAGTCTATTACTGCTACCTTAATCACTATATTGAGTATTGTAAAGAGGATTATCAATATGAGACTTGGGTTGTTAAAAAAAAAAAGGTTGATGTTGAGAAGATCCGACATGTTTAAATAACTAGTTCCTCCGTTTCATTACATAGAATGTTTTTTTCATTATATTTGATATTTTTCAAATTTGTATGTAAATTTTAAATTTATTTTACCCTTTAAGTCTTTGGACAATACAAATGATCACAAGTGTTCTTTAAAAACGCATGTGTCAAGTTAAAGGCATTTTTTGGGAAATAATTTGTACATCATATCCAAAATATGTCCAAAGAAAACTGATGTTTCCAAGTCTCGAACGTACCAGCTTGTAGGAATAATTGGATATGATGATGAGTTTGACCACAGAGGTATGTCCTCAAAGATGATGGGTGGAGACTGGAGAGAGATGTGCCCTGGTGGTTAAAGAAAATCCAGATCTCCTTGGCATAATTACAATCAAAGAACAAATGATATATGGCTTCCTCACTAATTCAACAAAAGTATACAGTCCAGCTTGGTTTTGCTTGATAAATTTGATGAGAGTAAACTTTATTTAGAAAGAATTATAATAGACTCTCATAAAAAAACTTGTACAAGATACATTTTTCTATATAGAAATGAGATTAATCTAATTTTCTAATGTAAGGTAAAGATAAAAGTAAATAATATATTTAGAAATAATTGTAAATATTCATAAACTAAGATATGACAATCTTCTAGATCCTTCTAGATCTTCATGATTTTCATAGTCTTGGACAATCATCTCGACCGTCCATCTCCAGTTCTCCCAATAGGTATAAAGGAAATCATGCTTTCAAGAGCGAAAGGATCATGTGACGTCCCCTAGGCAACCTCCAAGAACCTTGATGAACAACTTGGGATACATAAGCAAGAAAAAAGAATACCTGACCCTCGTGGACTTGCGTCACCCATAAGGTTTGATTAATATGGCCCAAGAGAGTTCCAATTTTTGTGTCTGAACAGAGCCTCAGAACCACATACCAGCTGATAGGCATGAACTATTTCTATATCCAGCTCCCACCCACAAAAATCAGCTTCTCAAAGTCTTTCAGCTTTTATATAAAAACATTAATTTTATATTTTAATATATTTTATATGTATTTTTTGGTTTGAGGCTTTAACATGTGCATTGTTTATTCTGAGGTATTTTCCTTTATATTGAGTGTTGAACTCATTTGTTGTAGATGTAACTTTCTCAGAGAGATGAACCTTTTTTTTTTTAACTCGTAAGATTCTGATCATACAAGGAAAGAGATTGTTTAGCTAAAGAATCAGCCACCATACAAGGAAAGATGAACTTATTTTCTATTTTAAAGCATACCGTTGTTTAAGTTTGGTTAATTCATTCTAGACAGACCAAATTTTGGTGTTAAACCTACTTCTTTTTGGCTGGATCGAACCATGCATTAGTTCTATTGCCGGTAAGCAAAAATATCCAAGACTAGTGTAGTGTTGTAGGACAACATTAGAGGTGAATGAAATTTTATATGAAAATTATATATTTACTTGAAAATATATTTCGAATGTTTAAAAATAAGTTCTGAATGATAAAGAAGTTAAGGAATCCCACTTTTTTAATGCGTAAAAGGTATCATATGTTGATATACTGAAGAACAAAGGGACATGTGACTCTTGCCTTCCTTACTTATATGTATGTCCAATAGCCACCATATATATTTTGAAGCTTTTTCATTCTTCTCTTTTTCGTGGAATTTAAGACAAGGGCCATCAAATTTTGATTCTTATCAAAACGTCTGCACATTTTATATTACCGAAGATGAACCTGGTCGATGTTTTGGACCTAATTAAAAGACATTGAAATTAAGAATAACTTGTGCCATGTGTTAAACAAGTTGCTCGATATATTCTATGTTTCATTAGCACACACTAGGGATTGGAAAAAACTACATTTTAAAATGGAGGCATTACCCCTAATTACAAAAAAAAAAACACAAGTTATAAACTCCGGCATTAGTAATTTAACCTTTTGTTTAAAAAACCGTTTGAGTGAGTTAAACAAGTTGTGGACTCGAGGCTCAGCGATAGAATGTGGATTACTCACAAGAATATCTACTTGATGTGGTTTCGACCTGATGAAACTATATATTAGCACTAATAATCACAACTAATGGTATGTATGCCACTCATTTAATAGTTGACTGATAATATAAACCAATCTAGATTCGACCACCCAGAGATCTTGTATAGATGTACGTATGTTTTGTAGAATCAAATTTTCTGTCTCGTGAAGAGACAGAAGGAAAAGAAGTACTAATTCTCTTGTCACAACTCTTAAACCCAAGTTCACGTCCAGGTTCAAACACTCTCCCCTCACACTAACGTACATGAGATTCTTTAGTTCTCGCTATAAATTAGAATGTCACCCATCCTATCTTCCTCAAACAAAAATAGATCTAAGATCTTATATACCTACATTCTAACCATACAAGAAATATTTATGTTCATGGTGGTAACTAGCAACAACACAATAATAATTCGACTAGATGTCCTCTAGAGTTCTCCTGAACACTTCATTGGAAATTTGTTATTCAGTAAGCTAACAGTTAATTCCACTGAAGTGTTTGGGGGAACTCCCGATGTCATTTGGTGATGCCAAGCCATGTATGTAAAATGGTAACTTTATACTCTCTCTACTACCAACTATATTGTTTTGAATATACTTTTCTTTTTGTTTTAATTATTAATTTGATTAAACGATCCACAAAAATGAGTGATCGGAAAAATTCGCTCTAACATCGGAATGGTTAGAAAAATGATCGGAAAAGATGAAAATCACAAAACAACTCAAATTAACAAATTACAGGTTAAGAGGATCGAGGTTGTATATACTTTTTAGTTTGTATAAACGATTGTATTATCTTTAAACTCAATTTAAAGCACACATACATTTTGTTTATAAACATGAAACAAAATAATATTAATTAAAATAAATCTTTAACTTTCTAATGAAAAGATTAATCTCTAGTTTTATTACATTTTTTGGATGTTTAGAAAAGCTATGGACTTTTGATCCTCATAATCTTAAGTAACCTCTTATCAATTCTGTTTCCATATCATCTTGCAATGTATTAATTGTCAATTTGATTAGTTCTTCAATTTGGCTGCATCCATAAGGATTAAATTCAGTTACCTATTAATATATGTGTTGTTTTATTGTTTAATTATGACTCATCTTTCCTTCAAAAAAATAAATCTATAGCAATATCCCCTTCTTATGAACTTGGTTAGGAACTTAGATTTCTTTACTTTTTATCATGGTATCTACGTACATGACATGGTTCAGTGTTTGGCCACCCACGATATCTTAGCTACGATGAAGAGATTGTGTATTGTGCAAAGGTTTTCGTAGAGAATAAAATATGATATACCACTAAGTGATGATTTGATCTTAAACGTAATCGTTTATAAACTTTAACAAAAATGGTGTTAAATTGCTGGTAAACCAATGCAATTCAATCATTTAATTGCCAATAAATTTTCCTACTAACATTATTATTTCTTAATTACTAATTATACTATTAAACTAACTAAAGGTTAATTATATAAAATAGGAATTCAAGATATTAAATGACATTGGCTTTTCCATAATATATACATCTACATTTCAACCAGACATTCTATAATCTTAAGAGAAAGTACCAAACTATTAACACACTATGCAAAAGTATATAATCAGACTCAAAAGGGTCCTTAGATCTCCTACTTCCCACCTTAAACGCAGAAATATCTCGAACCTTGTTATACTACGACATATGAGATGAAGGAGACATGACTATATTTTGAGTAGAACCCATCTTTTTTGAAGAAGTCTCAAGCTGTTGTAAAGTGGATAAGACATCAGCCATATCCGGTCTGAGCTTAGGTTCGGTATTGAGACACCGCAATGCGATGTTGGCAGCTGCACAAGCCCCTTTGTGAGGGTACTGTCCTCCAAGCTTTGTGTCCATTATTCTAAACACTTTTCTTCTGTCCACCAAATAAGGTATTGCCCAATCCACCAGGTTACGTTCCACTCCTACTTTCGATTTGTCTAGGGTGGGACGACCCGAGAGTAGTTCGAGCAACACCACTCCAAAGCTATAGACATCACTCTTGGAGGTTAACCGGCCGGTTGCTATGTATTCCGGAGCTGCGTACCCTTGTGTGCCTATCACTTGAGTTGTCACATGCGTTCTATCTCCTGTTGGTCCAGCTTTTGCCAACCCAAAATCAGATAGCTTTGCATTGAAATCCTGCATTTACAAGACGATTTTAAGATTTTGGGAATCAATGTTATATATTTCTAGTGTACACGTCCGTAAGTGGCAAGAAAACTCGGTTTTTACTTTTTTCTATATAGACTTACGTATTTGTTTAGAAATTATATGTTTAGAATTCTAATTTCACTATTTTCCATTGGAGTGCTTTTTCATTTATATTTTAGTCGTAATGAGATGATGGCTCTTTGACGAATCTCGAATCAAAGCACGCTCTAAACTCGACAAATAATCTACTTCGGTCAAACTAGAACTTAATACTATATTCGGATTTATGAATTTTTAACTCAAAACCAACTGGCAATGAGGAAAATGATTCATATCTTTCATATATTAGTATACTACTCTAGATTTAATAAAGTGGAGCTTTCTATTTTCTTTTGCTTTAACAACTTCCTAAATAAAATATGGACAAGCATTGATAGTAGATGGCGTACCACATCAAGTAGAATATTAGAGGCCTTGAAGTCTCGGTATATGACTTTAGCTTCGTGGAGGAAAGATAGTCCTCTCGCTGCGCTAAAAGCTACTTTCATCCTAGTCTTCCACGGAATTGGCTCTGCGCCTCCTACACAAGCAAAACCACCAAAAATGAAAAACTCCCGATAGTCAATATAGGATAACTTGAATGTAACTCTAGCTCAGCCCAAATCGATCCTTACTTACTTCGAAATAGATGGTTCTCCAGGCTTCCTTTAGGCATGTACTCGTAAACCAAAAGTCTTTTCTCTCCCTCTAAGCAATATCCAATTAGCTTCACAAGATTCATATGATGAAGTCTCCCAAGATAATGAACCTCAGTCTAAAAAAACCCACCAACACTTTTATTATTTCATTTGACTACAAATTTTTGTTTCTATAGATCAAGGATGATGAACTTACCAACCACTCTTTGTGTCCTTGAAACCCTTCTGATTTAAGTTTCTTGACTGCAACAACCATACCGGACCCTGGTTTCGAAGGTGACAACGAGCGTTCACCGATCCAACCCTTATAGACACAACCAAAACCGCCTTCACCAATCATACTATTCGGCTTGAAGTTTCTAGTAGCGGTTTTTAGCTCGTTGAATGTAAAGGCCTTTAGTGTTGGAGATGGTAAGAGCTCTCCTTCACTTCTAGGTGTCAAATTTGACCATGATGAAGTAGTGAAGCTATTGTTGCTATAAGAAGGTATGGTGAGACTTGAGAGTCGAGATGACTGATTCGGTTTGCGGGAAATTCTTGATGACCCTATTGTCAAATTTGAGACCAACATAAGTAGAAACTTTAGTTGGGAATTAAATGAAAATTTTGATAGAAGCTTTATATAATTAAAGAGAATTAAAGAAACCTAGTATCAACTATCAAATATCCATCATAATTCTCAAAAGGCGAAATTCGAGAAGAGAAGTGTGGTTTTGATTCTTACCTCCAAAAGTGCTTTCTCTATTACCTACTCTTGCAGAAGAGTCCAAGCAATTCCCCATTAGAGAGATCAAGAAAACTGAAATCGAGGTTTCTTTTCCGATGAAGTAATAAGAGATGAATCTTTATGGATCTCAGAAGTAGAAGGAATAAAAACAGAGAAAATTAGAAGAAGAAACAGAGGATATTAAGAAAACAAAATGAGATAAAGACAAAGAAAGGTTTTGTATGATGATAAATTTTTGTCTGTCGTTGTCGTTGTCGTAGGTCAACACCAAAAACGTGTGCACCACCTATCACTACTTTGGTCTGCTGCATTTTCTAATTTTCCCTTTTTCTTCTTCCAAGTTATCTATCTACTAATCTCATAGAATTTTCTAGCATAGTAATTAATTCCAAAAGTTTATGTCAGATCATCTTTTTCATATCCGTTATAATGTTTCAAATTTTATAATTGACGATATATTTATATTTTCAAATATGAAATCGATAATATGCCGACACCCAACGATTTCCGAAATTCATAGAAATTTGAACAACATCAGTTTTCGTAAATGGTTTAACTCGATATTATTAGATGAACTTTCTATCCATTTGAACAAATTATGTGGACCAAAAATTCTTGATAAGTGACGATATAACTTACTCGGATCACAATAATTTAACCTACAATATATAGATCACAACGTACGGTTCTTCATTCATATTTTAAAAAAAAAGTATGTGAAGATATCAAACTTGAAAACGTACTTTCCGCACAAGTTTCTGGAAATAATCAAAAAAATTATAAAGAGAGAAAAGGCTTGAAGGGATATGAATAGGATATTTGTTAATTATAAGAATGTTGCAAGTAAATTGCGTAAGGGTTAGTTTACAAATTACAACGAAAAGTCAATGAAATGCGTTGTGAAGTCAATTCTCATCTCCAAAAAGACGAATTGTTGCTTTTCCTCCAAGCAAAGCTTCAAAACTTTTATATGCAATTTTCTGAGTCAAACGTCTTTATATCGATTACTTTTCTCTATCTAGCAGCTCAAAAGCCCTTTTTCCTTTCTTTAAAAACTAAAAAGTATCACACATCTCTCCTACTGGGCTTTGAAAACGCCAGACTCAATAGTGCCTTACATTTAAAAGCCCATCTACATTGAACAGTAGCACAAAAAGTTATTGGAAAAACTGTCCCGTTCCAATTTTTGGTTTGGTCCAAACACTGTTACCGTTTCTTTAATGTTTAAAAAAAAAAAAAACTGAACTCACAAAAATCAGTATTTTCTTTTAATTTGTGTGAAACAAAGTTAAAAGAATGCTAATTTAGCGTTTGACATTAGCGTTTCTATTTAAACAATAAACAATATTTTACATAATAGGATTTTAAAAAAAATAGTTTTCATATAATTTTTTATTGTTTTTTCGACAAGAGATATTATCCCATGAACATTTCTTTTTTGTTTATAGTTAGCAGAATGATCATTTACTTGAACAAATAAAGTGGAGGATCATTTGGTGAACAATACAATCGGAAAATAATTTCACAAATCTACTCAAAGAACCTACATTTTTTCTCTTGTTATATAGATTTTTTTTAACTACTTTATTAACGCAAATACAACAACATATCCAAACGATCAAGGCTAAGCACATTCACACACATATTTAACCTATCCAAACGATCAAGGTATCAATCTATGTAATTACACGCTTTGAATATATATACCGAGTAACAAAGATAAGGCAAACAAAATTTGAAACTAAAACTTTCATAAGAAAACATCCATTTTTCATAAAATATAATCAAGAACATTTTTTAAAATATATAACTAAACTATATATTGATACTCTTTCACTCGAGCTAATCAAGCCGGATTGAGAGTTTAAATGTCATATCAAGGGAAATATGTATGCATCTACCAATCTAAGCATTAGTCTCGACCTTTTTGGTAATAGAATTTATGATTTCAATTTAGAAGTGGTCACTCAATAGGAAGATCCCTCACGAAAGTCGGTCCCAAAGTCCAACTTGAGTTTTTGGTATTATCATATATTCATATATGTGTACATAAAATACCGTAATTCGACCGTTGACAAAATAAATTAAAAATAATGAAAAGGTAATAAAAATATATGTGGCAACGTGAAATGGCAACGAAAGATCGTTTGCTAACACTTAAACAAAGTCCAAACATCGAACCACTATCCTTCATGTCGTGCCAGTCACATGCATCCCCTCTCTCTTTTCCCTTTTCTCACTATATTTTATTTACACTAATATAACACTAAAAGAGAAAAGTAATATGTATACTTATGCTTACAAATGATATATCATCGTTTCTTTTATTTATATATATTATCTTGCTCATAGTTTTGTATTTTTCGTTGGAACTTACAGCATACATAACAATTCTAAACAATTTCGTGTACATTGTTTAATGTTAAAATTTTAGTAGCCATATTTATGCCCAGAATTTTATATTTCCCACTATAGCCTACGTATATATCGATTATAAAAATATACTTATTACTTATTAGTAAAGTTCGTATATACAAATATAATACCCAGTTCCATGGATATATCTCTTTGAAAGTGTTTATCTTTGAGGAAATATATTAGATATCTAAACGTTCATTCCGTATATAACATTTATAGTTTACTAGTAAATTTACAATAGTATAAAAATAAAATGATAACGCTATCACTAATAAATGGATCGTTGTAACTTGTATGTAGCTTAAAGACAATATATCTTATCTACTTTTAGTTGATATTCTTCTGAGCCATTTTTCCATTAGAAGTGAGTAGTTTATAAGGAAATTGAAGCACCAAGCACATGGCCACATAGCCAGCTCTTCTTTACGGGTAATTCTTTGTTTGGTCGTAGCTACACTACAATTATACTATAATTATAAAAAATTGTTTCAAATACATGTTGGCATCTGATACACTGTCACCAAAAAAGATTAGATTAAGGAAATGCACATGATCCCATAAAGATTCTTGTATTAATTAATGCATAATGGCGCATTTAAATCTCTCTCATCATTTTATCGCCAACTTTAAAATATTGTGTCTTCCTCTAGGGTTTCAGATTCTGTCACATGCTTGCTTCTTCTTCCGTATAATTTTTTATAATTTTTAACCGTCATTTACTATCTTCTTCGACTCAATAATCCAGATTGTTATAAAATTATACGCTAACTTGGAATCGTGAAAAGTGGATTTAAAAGTTTGTCGTAGTCAAATTTAAATACCGACAAATCATTATAGTGACTTAAAATGTATTAATAACTATGTGGATGAACGTCATTGTTGAAGTTGATTTCCATTGGACGCTCTGGTTATCGCTGTCAATTGTCATCTGAATTAGCTTAGACTTGTAACCTTGTACGTAACATGTCAGAGATATTTTGCTTCAGTTTGATTCTCGACTATAAGAAAACGTTGTGAACTCCTAAAATATATAACCACTAAAGATGATTGTACGAATAAGTGTCGTGTCGATATAATTACGCTTCTGAGCATAATTGATGGATTTGACCTCTGAATTGTGTCCACACACCATTCATTCATTATAAAGTACTCTAGATTTACAACTTCAATAGAAACTTTGAAATATGAAGATTAAAAGAGATATTTGAAACTGATATATTTATATGGCTAGCTAGTTCCCACTTCAAACATCTACATGGTATGGATATGGAATGTGTGTTAAAGTTCATGGTATGGATTTACGATCGTTTAAACAACTTCTTATAAAAAAAATTAATAAGGATATATTTATAATTTTCTATATGTGATGTTTAAGTATTCAAATCATGAGTGGACCAAGGTAGGGGTAAGATATAAATTATTAAATTTAAAGAACTTATAGCATAACTTGTAAATTTTGGTGTATTGACCCACTATAACCATGTTCGATACTCACATTTCAGTTAATAACTATTTTTTAATTAATACTCTCTCTATTTCAAAATGTAAGAGACATTTTTATTTTGTTTCATATTATAAGATGTTTTGCAAGGTTCTATACAAATTTAAATATATTTTTATTATTTTTAACTATTTATATGCTGTAATATTTTTTATGATTGGTTAGATTTGTTTTTATTAAATACAAATCATATTTTTTTTTTAAAAAAACTATCTAAATATTTGTATTTTTATCTTAAACATCTTATATTTTAAAGTAAAGGGATTAATAGTTATGTTGTATTTAACGAATTTTGGGGTCCGCCACTAATAGATTTTTTTTTGTTTTTTACCGGCACGGATAGAAATCTTATGACATATTCTATCCCAAAAGAAATAATCAGGCAACAAGCTTTTAACTACAAAAGTTCAAAAATATACGTACCCAATAACATTTATAACTAGATAGCAAACGTAAGGAATGTTTTACCACATGTACAATTCTATGATATAGGATTTTATCATACAGACACATGCACACAAGAAGTCATTTCCTAGTTGTACAATTTATAAGTATATTACGTGGAAGTGATAAGAGTGAGCATATAAGTGTAGTTGAAGCATCCAAGTTTACAAAGGGTCCATTAACCAAAAAAGCAAAGCAAACCAAACACGGTTAGCTAAAAAGAAAATTGTACTTTAGGAAAGAAGTGGGTGATTCTAGTGGGTCGCACCAACGCATTTCGTTTGATATGTTTTGTTTTGAATTCTTATAGTCATTTAGAGACTAGAGAGATCGTGTTGAACTAGAGCTACATAGTATCATTTGCAGTATTTTTTTTAGTTAACACCGAGTATCGAGATATTTTCTTATGGACCTTTGGGTTAACACCAATAATTTTCAACATGGGGGTTTGAACATGTTAACTGTTTTGATTTTTCAAATCTAATGAAAGTTAAAATATCCTTTGATTTTAATCTAATTTAGGATTCTATAACTGGCGACACTTCAGTTCTCTGGTTTTAAAAAGTTGGCAATTCACCACTAGTTCTTTAGAAGAAAAAATCAACGGTGTTCTAGCCTACAACCGCTTTTATATATGGCGATCAATTTTTTTGGTTCAACATCGTTGAAGCCAACATTGGCCTTAGTTTCTCCACATCTTTGGGTATTAAGCAACTTTTATTTATAGATTTTGTCGCATTCTTTTGTCGCTAGCATCTTTTAAAATTTTAATTGATTTTTTCTAATGATTGGTTCAATATTTTTTTTAATAAACATAGATTGTAAGTGAGATTTCAAATTTATCACCAAAAGGAAACATCGAATTCTTTAAGAAATTTCCAAAAGTTTAAAAGTGTCGGCCATTTGAATGTGGAAGATGAAAAGGAGTTAAAAAGGAGAAGAGTCGATTAAAAAGGAGAGTGACAACTTTCCAACCCCAAATTGTTTGCTTGCTTTCTTCCAACTCTCTTTGTCCTCTTCCTCTATCTCCCTTGGAATCTGTGTGCGTCTAATGTCTCTTGCTGCTTCTTTTACTCTCATCAAATCTATAATCTCTTCTACTTAAAATCCCATATTATCTTAAAGAAATTGAGGATATCTGATTTCTTAAAATATTTTTGTGTTGATGAACCAAGACTTCTAATGGGACTATGCATTTAATATATGTCATTGATAGATGAGTACTATTTTACACGGTGACACATTATTTTAATGCATGATATGTTACTTGATACCTCATCAATATTTCTGCGCGAGAACGAATGGCATTGTCATCAAACCGGACAACAAAGGTTTTCATCAAACCAAACTCTAATTTGCTGTCTTTTTTAATATAAAAACAAACTATAATTTGCTGATAGTGATGTTAGATTTTTTTTTCTTAAAAAAAAAAAAA
>Ga0041059_1002120_pt1 | contig 15122 bp, 17 predicted proteins | sample AraColnosormetaG_FD_56232 | JGI IMG/M metagenome (GOLD analysis project Ga0041059, IMG submission 56232) | Arabidopsis roots microbial communities from North Carolina, USA - Col MF nosort | ecosystem: Host-associated > Plants > Roots > Unclassified | place: USA: North Carolina | collected...
TGGAATACTCACACTGGGGCTTGCTTGAATTCAGTAGACACTGGTTCCCAAGTTTGTTCGTTGTTATGGAGCAAGAATGAAAGAGAGTTGCTTAGCTCACATGGGTTTACACAGAATCAGCTTACACTTTGGAAGTACCCATCCATGGTGAAAATGGCTGAGCTCACTGGTCATACATCAAGAGTTCTATATATGGCCCAGGTAACGTCATCAATTTCTTTAAGTGGTGAAGTAGTTTGAGTCTTTGAGGTCATTCAGTCCTTAAACTTGTGTTGTTTGTTGTGTTTTCTACAGAGTCCAGATGGTTGTACTGTAGCTTCAGCAGCAGGAGACGAGACCCTGAGGTTTTGGAACGTTTTTGGAGTACCAGAGACTGCAAAAAAAGCTGCACCAAAAGCAGTTGCCGAGCCATTTTCTCATGTGAATCGTATTCGATGAAGCTGTTGAAGACTAAAACAACAAGGAAAACCCATTGATTGTTACAAAAAGAAACTATATATTTTTATTTTTATTTTATTACCAAAGGATTCATTCTTCGTGAATATAAAGATTACTTGTATATATTGAAATTTGAAAAAAGAAAGATTATGATTTTATACTCTTGAAGGATATCCACATTTATTATTCTACTGGAAACAAAGTGAGACTTCATGAAGTTGTGATCAGAGAACTCGTAGATGCTGACAGTTTTGTTTGAAAAGATGTTCACTGGTGAACTTTTGGACCATGGTTAATCGAATGCAAACTCTAGTGTAGTATCAATCTTTAAAAGCAAACTGAGAAAATATTTATTTACCGAGTCTGTGGCATCAAAATGGCTTAAAAATAGTTATTTACTAAACAACCCTTTGTAGTTTCTCTGTCATCCTAATTTAACCCAAACGTTTTGTCAATTGCACCATTAGCCCAAACGACAAAGCTTTGTCGTTTTGGCTTTTAAACCCTAGATTCGTCTTATCAGCGAATCTCCTCTGCACATTCCTCAGTGATCTATCAAAGTTCGAAGAGACCGACGCAAAAGGGACAGAAACGGAGAAGGAGAAAGAGGCAGAGATGGGAGTAGAGATCCAATCGCCGCAGGAACAGAGCTCTTACACCGTTGAGCAGCTCGTCGCCCTTAATCCTTTCAACCCTGAAATCCTGCCTGATCTCGAAAACTACGTTAACGTGCAGTTTCCTTTCCCTTTTCTCTCAAGCCGGATTCTGTTGTAGAAATCGTGTTCCATTGATTGTTGTTGGTTTCGTTATGATTTTCAGGTTACATCGCAAACGTATAGTCTGGAAGTAAACCTATGCTTGCTTCGGCTCTATCAGGTGCTCTAGTTGTTCTTAAGCTGGACCTTTTGATACCAAATTCAAGAGTTTTAGTGTCTCTTTTCGTTAATTGGTATTGTTGCTTTTATGCAGTTTGAGCCTGAGCGCATGAACACTCATATCGTGGCTCGAATCTTGGTCAAGGCTCTTATGGCTATGCCAACTCCAGACTTCAGCCTTTGCCTCTTCTTGATTCCCGAAAGAGTGGTATTCTTCTTTCCTCTTAACTTCACAATGTTTTGCTTTCTTACATATATAGCTTATCGTAGATACAGAAGAAACGATTGTTCAAATGTTTCTGACTCAAGTTATTATGCCATTCCAAGTTATTTCTGTCAGTTCAGTCTGTGTACTGAGCATTCATGATAAAGTGTGAGTTTCAATGTGTTGGATTCTTGAGGACTAATAAATGTACTTGTTTGGATTGTGTGTTTCAGCAAATGGAGGAGCAGTTCAAGTCACTAATTGTTCTATCACACTACCTTGAGGTACGCAAACATCAGTATTAGTTAGTTGAGAGTTGAAAAGGTGTGCATTGAGTATTTAAAGCACTTGTTTTTCTTTTGCAGACTGGGAGGTTCCAACAGTTCTGGGATGAAGCTGCCAAGAACCGTCACATTCTCGAGGCTGTTCCAGGTAACTAACTTCTGAATCATAAATAAATCGTCTACTAATAACAAATTTCTAGATGTAGATTTGTTACTTAAGGATATTTGTGTGTAGATGTCTTATGGTACGAACAAAGTCCTCAGTAGTGGTTTATGGTACTGTCTATTCATTTTATGATTGTGTCTAGTGTAGATGTCTTATATGCGAGAGATTAAATGCAGGTTTTGAGCAAGCTATTCAAGCATATGCAAGTCACCTTCTTAGCTTAAGCTACCAAAAGGTTCCAAGATCAGTGCTGGCTGAGGTATGATGTTTGGTTTATGATCTCGTTTTCACCACGGATAGCTTAAGTCATCAAAATAGTAGAACTTCGGATGTGAAATCTTTTACTTTCTCATATAATTTTCTGTTACGAATATTCCACATCATAGTTCTGGAAATCTAATTTGTTGACCTTTTATTTGTCAATAAATGACAATTTTCACAGGCTGTTAACATGGATGGTGCATCTCTAGACAAATTCATCGAGCAGCAAGTGACTAACAGTGGATGGATTGTTGAGAAAGAGGGTGGAAGTATTGTCTTACCACAAAATGAATTTAACCATCCGGAGCTCAAGAAAAATACAGGTGAGAATGTTCCCTTGGAACACATTGCCCGCATCTTCCCCATCCTTGGTTGAACCAATTCATGAGAACACTGCAAATTTTCCTTTTGTCTCTTGTTATCTTGTGATGTACACTTTTAAGACACCGTAATGTGAATTTTGGCAATGGCCTTCCTCTTTGCAATTTGACAGATTTTCTTAAAAATCTAGTAGACCGAGACTTTGCCATAATTAGTAGATCTTCATAGTCTGAGCTCTGCTTCTTACCTTTTTTTTTACCTTCCATGGATTCCAATACTGGTTTCTCAACAAGTGTTGGAATTGGCTCGTTTCTGATTGATTATCTTCTGTTTACTTCATTACATCTAAATAAACTAAACGAATCTTCAGACAACCCAAACAATTGTCTTCTTTAAAAAGCAAAGGAAAAAAAAAACTTTTGTTTAGGTTTCTTGGAATATAGAAACTGACACGGCAAATTTGTATTGAGAAAGTTTGAAATACAAAGAGACTGTCTATGTCTTGTCGTCCTCTCTACACAGATCACATACGAAGATTGACAGCCATCCATTTGGAAGCTCACATGTTGACACCAAATCATGTCACGTGCACAATTTTCTCTTTTCCCATGCATATTTTGACTGCTCCCTATGTGATAAATTTGACTGATTAAACTATAATTAGTTAGATCATCTCGTATCTAAGATGATTGCTTAAAACAATACTATTATTCTACTAACAACTAGGTTATTCCCAAGATCATAACTTTTGATTTTGATGTAACTAGTTTTGTAATTTTGTACATATATGAGACTTTTTTGAATTGCTTAACAGAATAAATAATTGAATTTTATGAATATAATATATAAATTTTCAATTTGATCGACAACAATGAACGGTGTTTTATTTATAATTGTTTTTTTGACAATCATGAACCTAATGATTTGTTTTTTCTATTTTATTTAGTCGACATAATGAAGACTAATGAAGATACAATATGTGATTGAAGTGAACAAGTTAGATTTAATTAAGATACGTGGAGGATATAAAGAAGGGTGATAAATACGTGAATAAAAAGTGAAATAAACAAAGGCAAACGATCAGACAGACAAGTCGTGAACATAAAAACGGGAGAGACAGGAAAAACAAAAGAAAGCCAGACGAGCACCAAAAAAGAAACTGCAAATCTTCGTTTATGTAAATCTTCTTACCGTCTCTCTCTTGTATTTCTTCAATTTCAAAGGTGGCTTTTTTTTCTTTCTTTGTTGGGTATTAATCTGAGAGAAATTGAGGAAAACTGTTTTCCCCTTTCTATGTTCTCAGCTTGGCACTTTTCTTTGAGATTATGGTTAATTGGTTCCCTTTTGGAAATTGATTTCAAATCTTATCCAGAAGAAATTTGGTGCCTTCTGTTTTTAAACAAATTTTCTAGAGTTTCCGTGTTTAATTTTTGTTTCTTATTTTGTTTTCTATTAAAAAATTCGTTTCTTGCTCGTGTTAGTTTTCGCATTTGGAGTTTCCTGACAGCGAGAGTTGCTCGTTTTCTGGGGTCACAACAGAAGAATTCGAGCTTGGAAGATTGAAATTTGAGATCTTTTGATCTTGAATCAAGCATAAATTCTGGATTTTGAAGTTTGAGAGTGACCCAGTGACTTTGGTCTGAATCTCGGAGGTATCTTATTCCAGGTAAAATCCATTAACATCTCTCTCTCTCTCTCTCAAGCTCCTTTCTTCTTTTAAGAGAAGTTTATGTTGATTTTCGTGGTTACCATTCATCTTCAGGGATCAAGGATTAGACTTAATGCGATTAAGCAAATGGGTTTTTCACGATGACTCTCCTTGTTGTTGGGGAGATTCAATAAATGGACTCACAAGATCACAAAGCACCTGGCTTTGTTGACATAGTCAAATCTTGGATCCCTAGAAAGAGTGAGTCCTCAAATATGTCGAGGGATTTTTGGATGCCTGACCAAAGCTGTCCTGTGTGTTATGAGTGTGATGCTCAGTTCACTGTGTTTAATCGAAGACATCATTGCCGCCTTTGTGGTCGAGTTTTTTGTGCCAAATGCGCTGCAAATTCCATTCCATCTCCATCAGATGAAACAAAGGATAGTCATGAGGAACCAGAAAGGATTAGGGTGTGTAATTACTGCTACAAACAGTGGGAACAGGGGATAGTTCCCCCTGATAATGGGGCTTCTATTATTAGCCTTCATTTTAGTTCATCGCCTTCTGCTAGAAGCGTCGCAAGTACTACCTCTAATAGTAGCAACTGCACCATTGATTCAACTGCTGGACCTTCCCCTAGACCCAAAATGAATCCCCGAGCTAGCCGTCGTGTCTCGTCAAACATGGATTCTGAAAAGTCTGAGCAGCAGAATGCAAAATCGCGTAGGAGCTCAGATCATTATGGGCATGTGTTAGATTCTTCTGATAATCAAGTTGAATTCTTTGTCAACAGGTAACTTTTTTCTTTTTGTGTGTGTATATATAAACGACCGGGTAGCTTCTATTGCTTAAGAGATTTGCATGATGTCCATCACCAACTGTTTGTGTTATACTGGGTCTTTTCAAATGATTCACTATTGTCTCAATTTGAATTTATTAGTTGAGTTGCTCATTTTCGTGATTAGTAGTGGCAGGAGTGATGGTGAAGCTGATGACGATGACGATTATCAATCTGATTTTGCACAATCTTACGCTCAAGGAAATGACTACTATGGTGCCATCAACCTCGATGAAGTAGACCATATCTATGGGTCACATGAAGCTCATGACGTTGGTGTAAAAATAGAACCAAACATAAGTGGCTTTCCCCCTGATCAAGATCTTGACTCACTGAATACAGAGACGATAGATAAAACCAGACAACAAGAAAATGGATGGAACGATGTAAAGGAGGGAAGCCCTCCTTGTGAAGAGTCCTTTGAGCCCGAAGTTGTTGATTTTGAGAGTGATGGGCTCTTATGGCTACCACCAGAGCCAGAGAACGAAGAAGATGAAAGAGAAGCAGTGCTATCTGATGATGACGGTGATGAAGGTGATAGAGGTGATTGGGGGTACCTTCGCCCATCAAATAGCTTTAACGAGAAGGATTTCCACTCTAAGGACAAGTCCAGTGGTGCTATGAAAAATGTTGTTGAAGGGCACTTTAGGGCTTTGGTAGCACAACTTTTGGAGGTTGATAATCTACCTATGGTCAACGAAGGTGATGAAGAGGGCTGGCTTGATATAATTACATCATTATCTTGGGAGGCTGCAACGCTTCTCAAGCCAGATACAAGTAAAAGTGGAGGAATGGATCCAGGAGGATACGTGAAGGTTAAATGCATCCCTTGTGGACGTCGCAGTGAGAGGTGACTTTTTTGAACCCTTTATATGGGATTTTTTTTATTGTGCTTGATGTTTGTTCTAGATACAGTGGTACATTTGGGTTTTCAAATAGTATTCATGCTTGTGAACTGTACTATTGATATTCTACGCAATAACATTATAGTTGACAAGTTCATTTATTCTCCTTTAGGATTAACTAGAATGACAGTGGTCCTGGATTTGCCTTCATCAATTATCATAATCTCATTGCTCACAATTTCTATATGTAGCAGAACGAATGTTTAACACTTCTATTCAGATTCCAATTATGAACGTTAAAAGTGAAAAGTGGTTACTTTTATTTAGATTTGTTTTCATTTTTTTGTCTGTACCCAATGAGGAAAGTATGCCAACTAAATTTTCCGAAAGCTTACAGGATGATTTGGAGCTTTATCTCCTTGTTCTCCGTTATTGGTAGTTTCACTATAAAGTCTAGTTGAAATCATACTGTTCTACTTTCATATTAGCTTCATGTTTTTGTTGTGAATATTCCGTGAGGATTTATATCTCTGTCGATTGGCTGGTAAACACTGTATTACTGATTGAACTGGGATGGTATTTTTTTAGTATGGTCGTGAAAGGAGTTGTTTGTAAGAAAAATGTGGCTCATCGGCGAATGACTTCAAAGATCGAGAAGCCGCGTCTGCTAATCCTTGGAGGAGCTCTGGAGTATCAGCGCATCTCTAACCAGCTGTCTAGTTTTGACACTTTGTTGCAACAGGTCTGAATCGTTTCTCATCTTCTTTATTTTTCCCAATAACCATGGACATGAATCCTTCGACTGAAAGGAAAGGAAAAGCATAATTCTGTCACATCAGAGGTTTAGGCGGTTAAATTTTCTGCATTATTGAAGGCTATCTCTGGTGTTTCAGGAAATGGACCATTTGAAGATGGCTGTTGCCAAAATTGATTCTCACAATCCTGACATTCTCTTGGTGGAGAAATCTGTCTCGCGGTTTGCGCAGGAATATCTTCTCGCGAAGGACATATCTCTCGTGTTAAATATTAAAAGGTCCCTTCTAGAGCGCATATCCCGCTGTACTGGTGCGCAGATTGTCCCTTCGATCGACCAGCTCACATCACCAAAGCTAGGTTATTGTGACCTGTTCCATGTGGAAAAGTTTGTGGAGACACATGTTAGTCCTTGTCAAGTTGCGAAGAAAATGGCCAAGACTTTAATGTTTTTTGATGGCTGCCCGAAACCTTTGGGTTGTACAGTAAGTTCCACAACATTTTAAGGTGTTTTAAGACATTAGATCCTTGACCTGTTATTATGACTATGCATATTGTATGTCTGATCAGGAAATAATCTTAAGTATGGTGCTTGATCTGTCTTTCTCAGATATTGCTCAAGGGGGCACATGAAGATGAGCTAAAGAAGGTGAAACATGTGATTCAGTATGGAGTTTTTGCAGCATATCACTTGGCTCTTGAGACATCCTTCCTAGCAGATGAAGGTGCTTCCATTCACGAACTTCCTCTGCAGACCCCAATTACTGTGGCGTTACCTGATAAACCATCAATGGTTAACAGATCAATATCCACAATACCTGGTTTTACTGTGTCAAGTGCTGAAAAGTCTCCAACTACTGAGTTAAGGGGTGAGCCACATAAAGCCAATGGCGACCTTACTGGTAATTTCACTTCTAGTAAGACTCATTTCCAAGGGAAATTGGATGGAAACGACAGGATTGACCCATCTGAAAGACTGCTTCACAACTTGGATACTGTTTACTGTAAGCCTCCAGAAACTATTACCTCTAAGGACGATGGGTTAGTTCCTACTCTAGAATCCAGGCAGCTATCATTTCACGTGGAAGAACCTTCTGTTCAAAAAGATCAGTGGTCTGTTTTATCCGGTGCCACAGAACAAGTAACAGATGGTGGTTACACGAATGACTCCGCAGTAATAGGAAATCAAAATTTTAATAGACAGGAACAAATGGAATCTTCAAAAGGAGACTTTCATCCGTCAGCTTCTGACCATCAAAGTATATTGGTTTCCTTATCAACAAGATGCGTATGGAAAGGATCTGTGTGTGAGCGGGCTCATCTACTCCGTATCAAATACTATGGGAGCTTTGACAAGCCTTTAGGACGGTTTTTAAGGGATAATCTCTTTGATCAGGTACCATTCATTTTAAGTGTGTTTTTTTATCTCTTAATCTGTAGCACACCATTCTCCTTTTAGCCAATGGTGAGGAAACTGAACTCCTGATGGAACCAGGTGGACCAACTAATCCAATTAAAATTTTATGGTTACGCACTTTTTCCCATTTTTTTGACATGAATAATTGTGGAAGTAATTAAATAGGTATTTAGAGTCATAAAAGCAATCCATGAAATAGTCGGAGGGTAAGTTTAAGAAAGAGAACGACTGGAAGGAAAAGCAGAAAAATGGCATTAATATGGTTTAAAGATTCCAGGATAATTAAGTTTGTAAGATCAAAAGTTAATGAAGCCTATCATGTTGTAATTAGCCTCTGGTTATTAATAGCTGAGGCTTGCATTAATTTCCTTGCATTAATCTCCTGTTCAGGATCAGTGCTGCCCGTCATGTACGATGCCAGCGGAAGCACACATTCATTGTTATACTCATAGGCAAGGTAGTCTGACAATATCTGTTAAGAAACTGCCTGAATTGCTACCTGGGCAACGTGAAGGGAAGATTTGGATGTGGCATCGGTGCCTGAAATGTCCTCGGATCAATGGCTTTCCTCCAGCCACACGCAGAATTGTAATGTCAGATGCTGCGTGGGGCCTGTCTTTTGGCAAATTTTTGGAGCTGAGCTTTTCTAACCATGCAGCGGCTAGTCGTGTGGCCAACTGTGGTCATTCCCTTCACAGAGACTGTCTCCGGTTCTACGGGTATAAATAGATGCTTCCTAATATAAATATTTTCTGCGGATTGTTTCACTTGTTATTACACATTACTGATTTTCCCTCGTCCAATATGTCTGATTCTCAAGTAGCATCTTGCGTAATGCAATCAGGCTTAGCACTTAGTATATATTACATCAGATGTACTGTCTAGATAGGCTCTGCATAAGTAGTACTGTAGTGTTGGTCATTCACTTCTCTAATTGTCATCTATACGGCAAGTGTCAGTCTATGTTTGACGGTTGTGGCCTTGTATTAAACAACCATGACCACGCCAGTAATGAGTATCACTTAAATTTTTCTTAATGCAGTTTTGGGAGAATGGTTGCTTGCTTCCGCTATGCTTCAATCAATATTTACGCAGTGACTCTGCCACCAGCAAAGCTTTATTTTAACTATGAGAACCAGGAATGGCTCCAAAAGGAATCAAAAGAGGTTACAAGTTTCCCACATTTTTAATCGAATATTTGTACATATTCAACAAAGCCAGGAGTCTTATTTTACTTAATTGTCATGGTCTGTATACTATAGGTGATTAAAAAAGCGGAAGTCCTTTTTAATGAGGTTCAGGAGGCTCTTAGTCAAATTTCAGCGAAAACTATGGGCGCAGGTTCCAAGGGCAGCACTCCCAACAAGATCAAGCTTTCTCTTGAAGAACTTGCAGGACTTCTTGAGCAACGTAAAAAGGAATATAAGGTAGCCTGTCATGTAACTTACACACCATTAGAATTAAGAAGAAATAGAGTTGCATTTGGCGCATTACATCACTCACACTCACTCTAACTCACGCAGACAGAACCCACCCACCTGCACACTACACACACATTCACACATACCTACACTCATACACACCCCCACCACGTTCATACTTCTCACGAATCATGTGTGTAAAATATAGACAGAGTCAAAACTTTTTCTTATAAATAATTGTAGAAGCTTGTCTCATAATCTGCTGGCCTTTATAGGAACGAGTCTTTTACATAGCCTCTGTACCTAGAGTCCTTTCTTCACTGTAGGATGATTTTTCAGTTTTCTCTGTATGCAATACCGATTAAGGCTGTCGCTGGTTTTCAGGATTCATTGCAGCAAATGTTAAATGTGGTTAAGGATGGACAACCTACTATTGATATCCTTCTGATAAATAAACTTCGAAGGCTGATAATTTTCGATTCATATGCTTGGGATGAATGCCTAGCAGGGGCGGCCAATATGGTAAGAAATAACTATTTGGAAGCTCCGAAGAATTCAGCCCCAAAAGTTATGGGTCGTAACGTCTCCTTAGAGAAGCTCAGTGATGAAAAAGTAAAGTCGATACCGACCCATGTTGCAATTTGTAATGACTCTCTTCTCCAGGATGCAGACTACGAAACGTGTCTTAACCAAGGTAAATCATTTGCTGATACTAGTGGCAAATTTGCTATTCCTGAAGATGTAGGCTCAGACAGACCCCCAGATTGTAGGATGGAGTTCGACCCTAGTGAAGGTGGTAAAGATAATTTTGTAGAGTCTTCGCAGGTGGTTAAACCAGCACACACCGAGAGCCAGTTTCAAGCAACAGACTTATCTGATACTCTTGATGCAGCATGGATAGGTGAACAAACTACTTCAGAGAATGGTATTTTCCGTCCGCCTAGCAGAGCTGCTTCAACAAATGGAACTCAGATCCCTGATTTAAGGCTGTTGGGTTCAGAAAGTGAGCTGAACTTTAAAGGAGGCCCTACCAATGATGAACATACAACACAAGTTCAGTTGCCTTCTCCTAGTTTCTACTATTCACTCAACAAGAATTATTCGCTTAATTCTCGCAAGCATATCATGGCTGAAGACCGGCCTGTTTATGTTTCTTCATATAGAGAGCTTGAATGGCGAAGTGGTGCAAGGCTGCTGCTTCCTCTGGGATGTAATGACTTAGTACTGCCAGTTTATGATGACGAACCTACTAGTATCATAGCTTATGCCCTTACATCATCAGAATATAAAGCTCAGATGTCTGGATCAGATAAGTCAAGAGATCGCTTGGATAGTGGAGGTTCCTTTTCACTTTTTGATTCTGTTAATCTTCTCTCATTGAACTCTTTGAGTGATTTGTCGGTCGACATGAGTAGAAGTCTTAGCTCTGCTGATGAACAAGTCTCGCAGCTGCTACATTCATCACTGTATTTGAAAGATCTGCATGCGAGGATTTCGTTTACAGATGAAGGTCCTCCTGGGAAAGTGAAGTACTCTGTGACGTGTTATTATGCTAAGGAGTTTGAAGCCCTGAGGATGATTTGCTGTCCTTCAGAAACAGATTTCATTAGATCTCTTGGTCGTTGTAGAAAATGGGGAGCCCAGGGTGGAAAGAGCAACGTCTTCTTTGCAAAAAGTTTGGATGACCGTTTTATCATCAAGCAAGTTACAAAGACAGAGCTTGAGTCCTTCATCAAATTTGGGCCAGCTTACTTCAAATACCTGACTGAGTCCATCAGTACTAAAAGCCCTACAAGCCTTGCAAAGATCTTGGGAATCTATCAGGTACGAAAAATAACAAAATACTTAACTAACAATCTCTCTGAACTACATGATAATTGAGAATGCTTTTGTTCGACTCAAAACATAATTTTTCTTGTTATCTCTTTTGTTGACATTTGACGAGACCCGTTATTCTTTGCTAAATCTTTAAAGGTTTCATCCAAACACCTTAAAGGAGGAAAAGAGTTCAAAATGGACGTCTTGGTGATGGAGAATCTTCTGTTCAAGCGAAACTTCACTAGGCTTTATGACCTAAAAGGCTCCACTCGGGCTCGTTACAATCCCGATACAAGTGGTAGCAATACAGTTTTGCTGGATCAGAATCTTGTCGAAGCAATGCCAACATCTCCAATATTTGTTGGGAGCAAGGCAAAACGGCTTCTTGAAAGAGCAGTCTGGAATGATACATCATTTCTTGCTGTAAGTTTCCAGTTGTTACTCTTCTTTTAAACCGCTTTGAAATACCGAACTTGTTCTTGAGCTTTACATAGTAATGCTGATGCAAGATCTTGGTTTGTTTCTGGCTGAAGTCGATTCACGTAATGGATTACTCCTTACTAGTCGGGGTAGATGAGGAAAGAAACGAGCTGGTTCTAGGAATTATCGATTTCATGAGGCAATACACTTGGGACAAACATCTGGAGACTTGGGTCAAGACTTCAGGGCTCCTTGGAGGACCCAAGAACTCAACTCCCACAGTGATATCGCCGCAGCAATACAAGAAAAGATTCAGGAAAGCGATGACGGCTTATTTTCTGATGGTTCCTGACCAGTGGTCGCCTGCCGCGGTTGTGCCAAGCAACAGTTCTTCAGCAGAGGTGAAGGAGGAAGAAGAGAAAGACAATCCTCAAGCTGTTGGTAACAAGTCCTGAAGTATTTTCAGCAAACATACACAATATTCAGTTAGCAAATATAGTTTTTATTTTTTTTGGTTGGAATGGTCTTTTGGGTAATTTGTGTTTATGTATTACCCTTGGCCTTAAGTGTGGCATATGCCTCTTCCATCGCCTTTGCATCAGAATTAATAAAAGAAAGATGCAATTGTACAGACACTGCTTCTATCTTTTAGTGTTTGTTATTCGTCGTAACTTATGTTTTTATCAACAATTCTTCTTGGTTAGTCTTTCAAATGCTCTCAAATCATTTTATTAAATTTCTCGAACGTTTGTTTAAAGATGGGATCCTTGAAGAAATATGTTGTTTGATCAGATTGAGTTCTAAAATTACATCTTGAATTTTGTAGATAGTCCCAACCAAATGCATCACACATGGGGACTAAACTAACTTTAGAGTGTTTCTCTAATTTCTACTTAAACAAAAAACCCTAAGTGAAACTTGAACAAACGAATGAATCTTAGGGACTTATTTTGACTCATCACTTATAAGTCTTAACGCATAAATTTTAGTTTCGTATAGGAAGCTAAACTTAGAAGGCGTGAAATTGGCTCAAAACAATATGCATCAATCAAAACAGAGGAAAATAAATAAACACAAGAAAAAATAGAAAGACTGATCTTCTTCCATTTTAACCTCCCTGCCTTAGCTTGCTTCTAAGGCAGAGGAAAATTCAATTTTCTTCTCTCAAAGTGACAAAAAGACAGAGAAAAAGTTTTAAGCAAAAATGGCTTTTCAAGACTTCGACAAGATTCAAGAACGCGTAAATGCAGAGAGAAAACGTAAATTCAGGAAGAGAATCATCTTAGGAGTCGTCTCCGTGCTTGTTGTTGCTGCTGCCATTATTGGAGGTGCTTTTGCTTATGTTACATATGAAAACAAAACTCAAGAACAAGGGAAAACTACAAACAACAAAAGTAAGGATAGCCCCACCAAAAGCGAGAGCCCGAGCCCGAAACCGCCATCATCCGCAGCACAAACTGTGAAAGCTGGCCAGGTCGATAAGATTATCCAAACACTTTGCAATTCTACTCTCTACAAACCAACTTGCCAGAATACTCTTAAAAATGAGACAAAGAAAGATACTCCTCAAACTGATCCTAGGAGCCTGTTAAAATCTGCCATTGTAGCTGTCAATGACGATCTAGACCAAGTATTCAAAAGGGTTTTGAGCCTGAAAACAGAGAACAAAGATGACAAAGACGCTATAGCCCAGTGTAAGTTGCTTGTGGATGAAGCTAAAGAAGAACTTGGCACCTCCATGAAAAGAATCAACGACTCAGAGGTTAATAACTTTGCAAAAATAGTTCCCGATTTGGACAGTTGGCTAAGCGCAGTCATGTCTTATCAAGAAACATGTGTCGATGGATTTGAAGAAGGGAAACTCAAAACGGAGATACGTAAGAATTTCAATTCTTCTCAAGTTTTGACAAGCAATTCACTCGCGATGATAAAATCTTTAGACGGATATCTTTCCTCGGTTCCAAAGGTTAAAACGCGACTTCTTCTTGAAGCAAGATCTTCTGCTAAAGAGACAGATCATATTACGTCGTGGCTAAGCAATAAGGAAAGACGAATGTTAAAAGCTGTTGATGTGAAAGCATTGAAACCTAATGCTACAGTGGCTAAAGATGGCAGTGGAAATTTTACTACCATCAACGCTGCACTTAAAGCAATGCCTGCCAAGTACCAAGGAAGGTACTAACCATTCTCATAGTTCTTCATATTTTATAAACAATAGATCCCGCCTCGAGACCCTTTATCCATCTTGGGCCCGGAAACCATCATGTGAAATTTTTAGTAACGAAAGAAAGAGAGAGTGAGCTTAGTGGTGGTCTTAAAATTTGACCACAGTACTTCAATTATTTGGTTTCATAGTATATTACCAAATCTTTGCTTAGTAAAATTTCGTTTTTGTAGGTACACCATCTATATCAAACATGGAATTTATGATGAATCTGTGATTATTGATAAGAAGAAACCTAATGTTACAATGGTCGGTGATGGATCACAGAAGACGATCGTGACGGGAAACAAAAGCCACGCAAAGAAAATTCGAACGTTCCTAACAGCAACATTTGGTATATCCTGTTTTCCTAAGAGTGCTTGTGCTAGGTGTTAACGAACGAAAAGAGACAATTAGGGCTTGAATTTGAGGTGCAATAACCATATTTGTGCTTGATTTACTTATAGTGGCACAAGGAGAAGGATTCATGGCACAATCCATGGGGTTTCGGAACACTGCTGGGCCAGAGGGACACCAAGCGGTCGCAATACGTGTCCAATCCGACCGATCTGTTTTCCTTAACTGTCGATTTGAAGGCTACCAAGACACGTTATACGCATACACTCACCGCCAATATTACAGAAGTTGTGTCATTATCGGGACAGTTGATTTCATCTTCGGTGATGCGGCCGCGATTTTCCAGAACTGTGACATCTTTATCAGAAAAGGTTTACCGGGGCAGAAGAACACGGTGACGGCTCAAGGACGAGTGGATAAGTTTCAGACGACAGGCTTTGTGATCCACAACTGTACAGTTGCTCCAAACGAAGATCTTAAACCCGTAAAGGCCCAGTTCAAGAGCTATCTCGGCCGGCCATGGAAACCCCATTCTCGAACAGTCGTGATGGAATCAACGATCGAGGATGTGATCGATCCTGTTGGTTGGTTGAGATGGCAAGAGACGGATTTTGCTATCGATACATTGTCTTACGCGGAATACAAGAATGATGGTCCAAGCGGAGCAACCGCTGCTAGGGTTAAATGGCCTGGATTTAGGGTTTTAAACAAGGAAGAGGCGATGAAATTTACGGTGGGGCCATTCTTACAAGGGGAATGGATCCAAGCGATAGGGTCTCCGGTTAAGCTTGGCCTTTACGATGCTTAATAAACACGTAAGGTGGTGCCTTGTTTTTTTTTTTTTTTTTAATT
>Ga0041059_1002121_pt1 | contig 15122 bp, 6 predicted proteins | sample AraColnosormetaG_FD_56232 | JGI IMG/M metagenome (GOLD analysis project Ga0041059, IMG submission 56232) | Arabidopsis roots microbial communities from North Carolina, USA - Col MF nosort | ecosystem: Host-associated > Plants > Roots > Unclassified | place: USA: North Carolina | collected 2013-09-02
AAAAAAAAAAAAAAAAAAATAGATTTGATAATTTGTTGGCAACTATAATTACTAATTAAAAGGAAGCATAACATTTAATTAACTTGTTCGATTTTATTGTTTTCTTCGGTAGAAGTTTGTATTTTGATGGCTCTGCATAGCTTTTATGTCAAGTTTTCCAAATTTTAAGATTTAAAATAATAAGAAAAGACGTTAAAATTAAAATGGTGTCAACTACGTTCGATGCTTTCAGATTTTATAGAACACTTATCTTTTGAAGAATAAATCTTTTGCTAGGATTTATACATTTTGGATTTTTAAAAATTGCTCACCATAAATATAGTATGTACTATGATTTTAACAGGTTAGATATTCTTTTGGATATTAAACGGGAACAATATTCAAATTTTCTTAACTGGAGCGAAAAATCAATTTCTTATTTGTTTTTGAGAAAACAATTTTTTTAATACTATACATATTTACTTATTTATCTTAAAACAGTAGTGTATATATATATAATTATATATAAGGTGCTTTAGAGATAAGAATGTATGTACAACAAAGGAAAGGAATGAAGATACCAAAGAATGTGCTTGCAAAATAAATAAGAAAATATCTGAAATCTGACTGTGGCGGTGGAGTCAGATCATGTCGTGAGTTCGAACACTATTTTAGTAACTGATCTAAAAAATACTATTCATGAATTTTGGCCGAAATTTCTAAGGTATAAAAGAAAAATAACTAATAAATGCGAAGTCAAAAATCAGAAAATCAAAAACCCTAAGTAGGAAGAGAAGAAAGGAAATGGCCATTCATGCATGTCCCTCGAAGAAACAGCCAGTTGGATCAGAGGGTCTGGCCCATCTCACATGCGCTCACTCGTTTCTTTTTTATTCTTTTTTTGTTTGTGAGATATTTAGTTTTGTGTATTAATTTTAATTCTCGGAGATTTTAATTTATTCTTTTGAATGTGTTGGATCATTTTAGAAAACGAGATACCTTTTCTATCAGCATCAGAAATTTCCAAGTGTTTCTGTCTCATGCAAATTTGGCGTATGACTTATCCATATGTGTTCATTAATATGGGATATTTATAATCGTGGAGCATACCATTACCCATATATGTAACTTTATTTAGTGCGTCTCCAATACGTTACTAAGCCAGTTTAACGACGCATTCTCTTAAACATAATAAAATAGACTCAACAACTATATGTTTGATTTGCTGATATTAGTCTAGTCCAAAAATGTATTTGATTTCTGGTCTATGGGCATTGCACGTGAAACCTGTCTTATCGAGTATGAGTTTAACTCTCTTCTTTGGATTATAATAAGAAAATAATAAGTAACAAATACTGGCTAGACAATATTATTTGTCTGACGTTTGAATAATTAGTTAACGCCAAAAAAACAATACCTATTTAAAACACCGACTTCTCTGGCAAACCTGTCATTCGAGTCAACGTCATGGTCAAAATTTGATCATACATTTTCATAACCAACACACTATTTTATGTAACCAATAGCTCAATCAAAACATCACATTAAATGCAGATATATGCTATGATCTTGTATGAAATAGATAAAACTATATAAAGACTCAAGGTATCACTAATCGGCTACCGATACAACGACTTGTTGTTCGAATAAACTTCGACTCATTTGAATATTAGTCATGTCCTTGTTGTCTTCAACATGAAGTGAATAATTTATTATCTTGGTGATAATATGGGATGATAGAATTTCTTTTAATTTCTATTTTACAAGGATTATGTTAGGATGTTTTTTACTTGATATTGGGAGGCATTGTATGATTTTGTAATTGTTAGCTGGTTAAGTTCGGTTTAGTCAGGTTTAGTTGGTAGAGTTTACTTGTATATATACTCACAATGTACAGGATTTTATCAATAAGAGAAAATAGAAACTTCTTCTTTTACAATCTTTCTCTCTAAAACCCTCTTCTTCGTCTTTACTATTATGGTATCAGAGCAATCACGGTTCTAATCTTCTTCTCTCCGATCTGATTTTGTTCTTCTCTTGCTGGTTTCCTCCATCTTTTGAGCTCTTTTTCGTTCAAAATGGTGAAGGCAGCTCGAGTCACTCTCAAATCAACTCGATCCAAGTCCGTTGCGAGCTCCGTTGCGAGCTCCATTGTTCGCCGATCTACTCGATCTACCTCCGATGGTAACGTTTCTCCTCTAATCGATCATCCAGCAGCTATATCTCAAGTTTCCGGACTTCCAAGAGGTGTTCCATCGCCAGATCTCTCTGATCCAACTCAGTCACCTCTGTTTATGCACAGTGCAGACCATCCAGGTTTAAACATCATCTCTCTTCGTCTTGAAGAAACGAATTATGATGATTGGAGCTATGCGATGCGTATTTCTCTTGATGCTAAGAACAAAATAGGTTTTGTTGATGGATCCTTGCCTAGACCATTGTCTATAGACCCGATGTTTAGAGCATGGTCGAGATGCAACTCTATGGTGAAATCATGGTTGTTAAATGCAGTTTCTCCACAGATCTATCGTAGCATCTTGTGAATGGATGATGCTTCTGATATTTGGTGTGATCTCTGCGGTCGATTTCATCTTACTAACTTACCTCGCACCTACAACCTTACTCAGGAGATTCAGGATCTTCGTCAGGGTTCTATGACTTTATCTGAATACTATACTCGTTTGAAGACATTGTGGAACCATATGGACAGCTCAGAAGAACCTGATGATCCTTGTGTTTGTGGGAAATCTGCTCGTCTGCAACTGAAGGCAGAGAGAGCTAAGACTGTGAAGTTTTTAGCTGGCTTGAATGAATCTTATGCGATTGTTCGTCGTCAGATCATTGCTAAGAAAGTTTTGCCATCACTGGTTGAAGTCTATAATATTCTGGATCAAGATGACAGTCAGAAAGTATTCACTGTTGCTACTCCACCCTCAACTTTTCAGATCTCTCAAGCAACACCTACACATGATGATTCTGTGGTTCCTGATGTAATGTATGTCCAAAATGGTCCTAACAAGGGAAGGCTAATTTGTTCCTACTGCAACAGGGTTGATCATATTGCTGAAAGGTGTTACAAGAAACATGGATTTCCTCCGGGCTTCACACCTAAAGGGAAACCCACTGATAAAGCTCAGAAACCGTCTCCAGTGGCTGCTCAAGTTACCCTGTCTGCTTCACCTGCTCCTCAAGGCAACATTGCAGGTTTACAGGGAACTTTATCTAATGATCAGCTCCAGAATATCATTGCTCACTTCACATCTCAACTGACAACTCAATCTCCTCTTGGTGCTAGCACTTCTCAGTCAGCTCTGGATCATACTGGTATCTCTTTCTCTAACTCCACTTATTCTTTTGTTGGCATTCTGGCAGTCTCTCAACACACACTGTCACGTAACACATGGGTGATTGATTCTGGTGCTACTCACCATGTGTGCCATGACAGAAATCTGTTTGTTTCTCTCGACTCTTCTGTGGTGAATTTTGTGAACTTGCCTACTGGTCCTAAAGTGAGAATTAGTGGAGTTGGATTGGTTCGGTTAAATAAAGATATTCTTCTTCAGAATGTCTTATTTATACCTAAGTTTCGATTAAATCTCATCAGTATCAGTTCATTGACTTCTGATATTGGTTCACGAGTGGTTTTTGATCCATCTTGTTATGAAATACAGGATCCTATCAGGGGGTTGATGAATGGTAAGGGTCGCCGTATTGGGAATCTCTATGTGTTAGATACAGAATCTCCATCCGTTTCAGTGAATGCAGTGGTGGACATTGGTATGTGGCACAAGAGACTCGATCATCCATCTTTCTCAAGACTGGATGTTATATCAGAAGTTCTTGGAACTACTCGTCATAAGAATAAGAAGAATGCTTTTTGTCATACTTGTCACTTAGCTAAACAGAAGAAGCTGTCTTTCCCTTCTGAAAACAACATTTGTAATTCAACTTTTGAGTTATTACATATAGACATTTGGGGGCCATTTTCAGTGGAAACTGTTGAAGGTTTTAAGTACTTCTTGACTTTAGTTGATGATCACTCCAGAGCAACTTGGATTTATCTGCTAAAGAACAAAAATGATGTTCTTAGTATCTTCCCTGCTTTCATCACTCAAGTTGAGAAACAATACAACACAAAGGTTAAAGGTGTTAGATCAGATAATGCTAAGGAGTTACAGTTCACTCAGTTTTACAAAGATCATGGAATTGTTTCTTATCACTCATGCCCTGAAACTCCAGAGCAAAACTCAGTGGTAGAGCGTAAGCATCAACACATTTTGAATGTTGCTCGTGCTTTATTCTTTGAGTCCAAGATGCCATTGTCTCATTGGGGTGACTGTGTTCTCACTGCAGTGTTTCTGATCAACCGAACTCCTTCTCAGGTACTCTCTAATAAGACTCCATATGAAGTTCCCACGGGTAAACCTCCAGATTACACTCGCATTCGAACTTTTGGCTGTTTGTGCTATGCTTCAACCTCACCTCAGCAACGTCATAAGTTTCAGCCTAGGTCAAGAGCTTGTGTTTTTCTGGGATATCCTTCAGGTTACAAGGGGTACAAAGTCATGGATTTGGAGACTAACAAAGTCTATATCTCTAGACATGTTGAGTTTCATGAGGATTCCTTTCCTATGGCAGATTTGAATAAAGAAGCTGCAGTGAACGATGCAGATAATGATCTTCAACAGATGAATTCTTTGCCCTCAGGTAATTCGATCATTCCTCATCTTCCATCACCTCAAATTTCTCCATCAACACAAATTTCTTCTCATAGAGCACGAAAACCACCTGCTCATTTAAATGATTATCATTGTTACTCTCTTGACAATGATGTCACCCAACATCCCATTTCCTCTTCTCTTTCATATTTCAAACTCTCTCCATCACGTTTGCTATACATTAATAGCATTACTCAAATTCCAATCCCTCAATCTTACTCTGAGGCAAAGAATTCGAAAGAATTGTGTGGGGCTATTGATAAGGAGATTGGAGCAATGGAAAGTACAAATACTTGGGAGATTACTGTGTTGCCACCAGGGAAGAAAGTTGTGGGTTGTAAATGGATATTCACTGTGAAGTTTTATGCAGATGGAACTCTTGAGAGGTACAAAGCCAAAATTGTTGCTAAGGGTTTTACTCAGAAGGAAGGCTTGGATTATAATGAAACATTTTCACCTGTGGCTAAAATGGTTACTGTGAAAATGCTTCTTAAGATCTCAGCTTCTAAGAAATGGTTCTTGAATCAGTTGGATATCTCAAACTCTTTTCTCAATGGAGACTTGGATGAAGATATCTATATGAGAGTTCCTGAAGGCTATGCCGAGAGTAAGGGGATCATTTTACCAAAGAATGCTGTTTGCAGATTAAAGAAATCTATCTGTGGTCTGAAACAAGCTTCACGATAATGGTTCCTCAAGTTTTCAGCTTCACTTCGTCAGCTTGGCTTCATTAAGTGTCATGGTGATCATACTCTTTTTGTTCGTCCTTATGGTTCTGAGTTCATTGCAGTTTTGGTTTATGTGGATGATATAATGATTGCTAGTACTACACAAGAGGGTGCTACGCAGTTAACAGAAGCATTGAAGCAGAGTTTTATATTGCGTGAACTTGGTCCTTTGAAGTATTTCTTGGGTTTGGAGATAGCTCGAAATGATTCAGGTATATCCATTTGTCAGAGGAAGTATGCTCTTGAACTTCTTACTTCTTCAGGCATGCTTGGATGCAAACCATCTTCAGTTCCCATGATTCCAAATCAGAAGTTACTTAAGACAGATGGTGAACTGTTGGAAGATAAGGAGTTGTATCGCAGTCTTGTTGGACGGTTAATGTATCTCACAATAACTCACCCTGACATTACTTTTGCTGTGAATAAGTTGTGCCAGTTCTCTTCCGCGCCTCGCACTTCCCACCTCACAGCAGTTTACAAGGTTCTGCAATACATCAAAGGCACGGTTGGTCTAGGTCTCTTCTACTCTTCAGATCCTGATCTCACTCTCACTGGATTTGCAGACTCAGACTGGGCTTCCTGCCAAGATACTAGACTATCGACTACTGGTTTCACCATGTTTCTAGGATCATCACTCATCTCTTGGAGATCCAAGAAACAACCTGTAGTATCTCGATCTTCTGCTGAAGCAGAGTATAGGGCACTTGCTCTTGCTTCATGTGAAATGTCATGGCTGGTTATTCTTCTTGTTGGTTTGAGGATTGGTCCTTCATCAGTTTCGGTTCTCTTCTCAGACAGTACTGCAGCCATTTACATAGCAACCAATCCAGTCTTCCACGAACGGACTAAACACATCGAAATAGATTGCCAAACGGTTCGGGATAAGCTGGATGCAGGCTCATTGAAGATGCTTCATGTTCGCACTGAAGATCAGGTTGCAGACATTCTAACTAAACCTCTTTTCCCTCAGCAATTCAATCACTTACAGTCCAAGATGAGTCTCATCAATATATTCGGCTCATCTTAAGGGGGCATATTGGGAGGCATTGTATGATTTTGTAATTGTTAGCTGGTTAAGTCCGGTTTAGTCAGGTTTAGTTGGTAGAGTTTACTTGTATATATACTCACAATGTACAGTATTTTATCAATAAGAGAAAATAGAAACTTCTTCTTCTACAATCTTTCTCTCTAAAACCCTCTTCTTCGTCTTCACTATTACTTGATATTCATGTGTGTTTGTACGATGAACTAATAGCGTGTAAATCATTTGTTGTTAATACCAATGTAAGATACTCAAATATAAGATCCGAATTCGTTTAAAATCAAAACATTAGCTTCTTTTTGTTGGGAGCTCAAAACTTTTTATTTGCTTCGTTAATGTTTCATCACTGTTCAATATATACAAAAAATAATAATAATAATAATAATATTTGATGATAACTTTGGGATATATATGGCTATATTCCTGATAACTAGTATAAGGTTAATTAATAAATAAGCATCATAAAGATTTAGACTGTGACCTATGTCACAATAAGTTTCATCGTAAAAAATTAAAAACCAAAATAAAAGTATCATTTTATTATAACATCAAAAATAAAAAGTATCATCGTAACCTCTAAACATTAAAGTTAAATACCAATATAAAAGTCTCATCGTAACCCAGTTGATACACCTTTTCTATATATATGATATCTGACTGTTGGTTATGTCAACCTATTCAAGGTATACGCGGTTGTCATGCACCTATCACCGCCATCCCATTTGGCCGTAGAAAGAAAATGCTAGGATAATGCATATTATTCACAGTTCTACTTCTAAACCTTCCAACAACAACAACAAAAAGGTAGTTTGGTGGAAAATAAAAATAAAAAAGCAACAGGTCAAGTGTAAGATTTGGGAGACCCACCACTTCATCGCTCAAGATTTCCCAGTCCCATCTCTTTTAGACGTCATATGCATCTTCCACTCTTATTTCCTTCTTCCTTAACTTCATTAATTACTATCTTTTTGGCTAATTGCTTTTGGAAAACAAAATGAAAAACATAATCGAAGTTATGAAGCTACAAGAGAAAAACAAATGATCTAAACCATAAAGATAAAGAAGAGACGATATGCTAAATCCGATCATTTTAAAACTTTGTATTGGATTTAGATATACTTTTTAGATATTATTTATAATTATATACTGTTTAACTTACATAATACAAAATCAATCTTGTTTACATGAATGAAACCATCTTGGTCATTCTCCTTATGTTTGGTCAAACATCTAATCCGATTGATAATTTAGGATTTAATACAAATGAGCAAGTCTCTTTCGCCAAAACATCCTTTCTACGATTTAGATTACGAGAGATTAAATTAAAAATATAAACATCGAAAAAAATATAGAGATTGGATATCATGAAGAATTTCTTGAAACTCCTTTCACTTGAAGCTTTTGATTAATTGCTTTGACAAGGATTAGAAAGTCAGAAACAAAAAAATGATCTTGATATCCGATTCAATTATAACTTTGACGGTAGCAAGAGTTGACAGTGCTTCGACAATTAGAGGTGAGCCAACATCACTTGAAAATGATGAGCTTTCAAAGATCATCTCGTCCAAATTGCCTTTACATATCTATTCGAAACTAGTTTTACCATCAACTTTTTCATGAAGCGTATGTGAAACAATTACTATCAACGATAAATAATCTAGAATGATGTAAGATTTGATGATTTGCTTTAAGGTTTGGTTTTGGGGGTTTTGGTCATTCTCTTATTTCTCTCTTTTTTTTTTGTTGATAGGAAGTTTTAATTTGAAAGTTTACTGGTTAGCCAAACCTCTATAATGAAACATATTTATATTTTTATATTTATATTTTGAATTTTTTAATATATATATATATATATTTCCAGATATATCATATTCGAAGTATTAAGTTTCAATTAAATTTTATATGACCATGTGGCCGATGTTTACATATTATTTGTTTTTTAAATTAATTTCCTTGAAAACAAATTGAAATTAAATCTGGTCCTACCAATTATGGTTTCATATTTTTCCACGACTTTCCATCGCTTTTCTTTAAATAGTTGCTAAATTTTCAAAGAAAACGATGTCACAATGATCAAAGATATACTAGACAATTTCGCTTCTGTTTCGTACAGGAAGTAATTAGTGATATTATGGTTAATAACAATATTAGTAAATATTTTGCATTCTTACCTATTAGAATTTGTGTCATAAGGTGACTATCACATAAATTCGGGAATTCGGAAAAATACTACAGATGTTTTCCAAAGCTACTCTATGAATATTTTGCTGGTTTGGAAGAAATTTTCTTCCTAAAACCAAAACGCACATACTATATTTTCCTAGCAATATATTGATTTGGCCTATCGTAATAAAAACATTTTAACGCTAGTCGCCAGATAACAACATTTGTTTATAATGTAGTTTGGGCCCATATCGTTATAACGATAATACAATATAGTCGTCCAATGAAAAATGAGCTAATTTTTATTTTTGAATTGAATTTTTGTTGTTATAATCAGGACTGGTTATAATTATGACTATTAAATTTCATTGGCCGTGTATATATCTCGTACATGCAATACGTTCACTTTATTAATTGATACGTCTTTTCTCCTGGCAAAGCCGCAAATTATGTTCTTTATTGCAAGTTAATCGCTAACATATATCGTCATTAATAATCTAAAGCGAGCATGCAAAGGAATCATCCACAAGAAAATGATTACGATGAGATCTACAAATTGCTAGTATAGGATAATCATGAAATTATTTTTCAGGGGATTTCCTCGGAAAAGAAAGATACCTTAAATGAAACATTTTTTTCTCTTTTAAGGATGTTTTCTTTAATTAGAACACATTGACCCCTCTTTTGTGCGAAAGGAAAATTAAAAAAAAATGTACATTAAAAACAAAAAGAACATTTCTTTAGTAAAGGATTCTCCGCAACTTGTAACCTAAATATATATTAAGATCACCTAACCATATATTAAATTATGATCAAAAACAATTTGGTCCAAACATCGTACATGATGAGTCATGAGCATCCAACTTTTGTTAAAGTATGGATTTTGAAGAGTTTAATTTACGAAGCCTCCGTACTAGTTCAACTTTCTTTTGTTTTGTTTGATTAATAAAAATGAAAATAAAACTACAATTAGGCATCTATTCTTTTAATGCCACATACTATAAACATTTTTTATTTACATATGTAACTTTATATATATGTTGTGAAAATAAGTTGTTTTATGAACCTAAACGTTTCAAAATTACAATATTTCTAAACGAGATGATTTAACTAACTAGTTCTTTTTAAAACGACTAAGATTACGACGATATTACCTTGTTAACTAAATATTATTATTAAAAAAATGAAAGGTGTAATTGGATAGTCATATTAGAGTAAACTTAAGAGAGAGGAAAATGGTTTTTGCTCACTTACTCTGTATTTTTTTCAATATGAAAAAGAGCAAAACAATTATTTTAACATATTTGAGCTAAAGTTGTTTGTTTTATATTGTCTTTAGAGTAAACATTAAAGGTCGAGAAAACGAGTGTAAACAAAAAATTATTAAAATATTATTTCTACTCTCATTTATCTAACTTCTTTTAATTTTTCCTTTTCTTCCTATTACTGTGTATTTTACTCTAACTCTTTTACTCTCAAACTTTACCAATCAGAACGAAAAAAACAGTAATTGTTTCTTCATTTACACTATGTATTTAATCAAGCCTCATATGACCTAGAGTAATAGAGGAGATGCGCAGCAAATATTTATTTTCGACCTCGAGTAATAGGGAGTTTTTTTGTTTGTTGAAGAAGTAATAGAGAGTTGACCAGTATTATTTATTTGTGCCTGACCTATAATTTATCCTTTTGTAATCATTATAAAATATTTAATTAATGTAAAACAAGTAGGTCAGGCACATTAAGTCAAGTTATAAACTTTTTTCTTTGTTTATTCAGTCAAGTTATAAGCTTATACAGACAACATTAAACAAAACATACCAACAAAGATTTTCTTTGTAACCTCGTAAGAGCAATAGATCATGACAAGAGACAAGACTTGAAGCTAAATGTTAATTAGGCTTGTTTTTCTAATAAAATGGGCCCCTCATTCCCTTAATGAAGCGAAACAAAATGACAAATGAATATAAAGAAATTAAAGCTGTAGTATTAAAAAGAATATCATGTAAACGTTAACAATGATTAGTGTTAATTAAAAAGAAACCAAGACAACAGCAAAAAGACATGTTCGAGTATTCGAAAAGACACTGATAACCCTTGTGTACTTAAATTCTAAAGCCTTGTGATTAAAGCTAATTAGGGCATAGTAGTCGTGCTTAATTATGATATATAGAGAGAGTATATAGGCAATTAAAAAAGCTTAATTAGATTGTTTTCACCATTGGCGCCGTTTCACACATACAAAAAAATAAAGAAAAGAATAAAAGGTAGTCAAAATGCAATCTGAATGATGATATTTTATATTCTCACTTTTGATCAAGTGTCATTCGATTTACTTTCACACACATACATAACAGAATAACAGATAGTAGATCGGTTATTTCTTTACTTGAAGAAAAAAAGCAAATAATTCGTCAATACTATAAGGATTTAAGGAACAAGTATTTTAGACATATAAATCTCAAGTATAACGGACAGTCTTTACAAAGTTGAATATTAATATTCTTTTATTGGTTTCATACAAATAACTATAATTATAAACAAAACATTTAATCTATTAATTTATAAATAAGATTATCAAAGTAATTCAAAATTAAATTTACTATCTGTTGTAATTAGATATAGAGTATCTTTCTTTTCTAGAAATAATTTGCTGCTTCAAGAAATAAAAAAGAAAAACAAGTCCTCCGATGTGAGATGTTACTTGAATTTTTAAATTAGTGATCAATTTCCTTTTTGTAATAGTATTAAGGAAAAGAGAAAGCATGCTAAAATCAGAAATGAGAGGTTATTATTGAAAACTTTTCTTGACACTTGTCTTGCTTTAATTGGTTTATGTTTTGTTTTAAAATTAAATTTTTAATATATAATTTAATTATATAAAGATACTTACGAGAGGTTTTAAACAATGTAGAATGCTCTTAGTCTCCAAATATTCATACAACTAGAGAAACCTAACCTAACCTTCACTACTAGTAAAAGAGGATGTAAACGAAGGAAAAAGGAGACACATGATTACACACATACATCTCCGCTAAACAAATGCATCGATTATGTGTTGGCGGGAGCACATTTCTTATACATGTATTAGAAAAAATGAGAGAATAGAGATGTGATACCACACTGTTGTTATAATAGATGTATCGAACATAGATGTTGAATAGAGAAATAACTACTTATGCCTACAAAGAATCCGTCATCAACAACACCGTCTGAGGGACTCCATAATCTAAATAACATCCTTCATATCTCCTCGATAATGTTTTGGCTTTCAGTATCTTACATTTCGTCAGAATTGAATCATTTCCAAAATGCATGAAACAATTTTGCATGAACCTCTGTAATATTTTTTTTTATCAACGCCATGTATTACGTCTAGATTAAGTTCATGTGTTGACATAATGACAGTGCTGTAAATTGACTAAGGTTACAAGTTATAGCAAAATTTATAGTAACTACTTATAACATTTTATATAAGTATTTTGTAATGTAAGTATTTATTCTGTTACCAAGATAGGTGTTACAGGGACATGCATGTTTGTATTGCCAAAATCATTATTTACTTTCTTAAAATTTTTCATGCGTTAGTTTATGGCAAAGGCCAAAAATTATGCTCTCTCTCTATATAGCATTTTTTAGGCAAGTCTACTGGAAACCATCGTCTAACATACTTTGGTTTACGGATGGATGGTAGATGTATAGTTCTAGTAGACATTATTTTTTCTAACCGTCTAATCAAGGTGGATGTTGTAGGGTTTTTGTGGACACCATCTAGTTTATGATGAATAGTAAATGGTTCTCATGGATATATTATATGGTTTATGGTGGATGCTAGATTCATATATATAGCATATGATCACTAGTGAGAACTTTTATTATTTTTATGAATCGTTTTATTCTGTAAGATGTATAGAGTTTTATTACTTCACTTATTTTTTATTCGTTGAAATATCAACGAAATATTTTAATTTTATTTGATTTTTGTGACTTCTTATATCATATATGTACTTTTAAATTCATATTCATGATTTATAGTTCTACTTAAGAAGAAAAGTGTTAGAATTTTATTAACGTTTATTTCAATATGAGGTTCCCCTAACTAAATTTTACAACATCAGAAGGAAACTCTTTATCATATAAAAAGTGTATATTATAAGGTGGATTCTAGTCATAATTGATATACTTGAGGAAAATGTGAAATCCAAGAAAGAGTCAAACGCAATGTGCTAGAGAAAAAGTTGCATTGAACTAAGGGTGGCCCGGTTTATCATGTCTCATACCTACTACAATTAAATGCATTTTTATTTAAAATTTTATTTCTCTCTAAGCAATTTAATTACGAGTACATTCCACTTGATATTATGACAACTTCAAGACTAATTTTATAAAACACATGTAATCGGAATCAAAGATGTATTGGAACTTGAAAAATACATCTTAAACTATAAGAGTATTCTTAATGGTAGTTTTTAAGCCTAACTCTCTTAAACAAAATTAAAATATAAATATAGATAAATAATATTTTTAATTATGGGTCTCTTAAATTTGATGAAACCAAAATTAATTATCTCTTAACTAAGAGACAATTTATCTAAGTTTCATCAAATTTAAGAGACTTATGTAATATTTAAATCATATAATTTTTTTATTCTTTGTTAAGAAACTTGCTTAGAAACTCCCATTAAGAATGCTCTAAGGATGCACTAAAACGGCAAACCTCAAAGTTTCATGTTAGACCGTATAAGCGCCTAAAATTATAATCTTGAACGATTATGGATGTAAGAAAGTATAATGTCACAATAATGTATATATATATATAACTCGGTAAATGATAGGGAAGTGAGAAGAAATGAAATAAGAAAGTGACATAATTTGGTTTTCACGATAAATAAATAAACATGAGCATGCACTTTTAAGATCTAGTAGTGCGAATCATATCGATGATGTAGGCCACAAAAGAATATAAAAAAAGTTGGATATCTGGTTCATATCTGTGCAGTCTAATAATCAATCCTAAAATATTTTTTAAAATATATTCTATTTGGTGGGGGATGTAACAAAATTTCATAAAGATATTTGACGAAGATGTATCTATTTGACAATAATTTGACAAAGATATTATTTACAGCTCATCAAACAAATACAGGTTATCTAAGTCGGATTTTCTTTCTTGTATAATCATTAAAACTTTCTAAATTATAAATAATCAAGCTATGTTATATGTACCAATTTGGTTTTGTATATAGACTTTATAAAATAAATACCTTTTATATCGATATTTTGTTCTGTCAAAAAAATAAAAAATAATCGTTTAAAGATAATAATTTGGATGATTGGATCATCTTTTATCGTAACGTAAAGAATAACTTATATTATAATGAGTCGTGATTCTTCGAAATGATAATCCTCTTTACATTTGGTGGATATTTATCATTTTGTCAATTTTTGTTTAGAAATACGAATTATGATCATTTTGAAACTGGATAATTTGACCTTTTACAGTTTTACCAAATAAAAAAGTCCTTCAAATGCTGATTATATGCCTTTTACTTTTCGGTACATCTTTTAACACACGTAAAAAGCGAAAGGTAACAAATTAATACTATTAAAATACTATTTGATTAAAAAAGCTAGTTGTAGTAATTATTCAGCTCAATTTTTTGCAACATGCTTTCTTAACGGGAGACACAGTTTCATCTTCCCATTATTTTAGTTTCTGAAATAATTTACAAAAATAATATCCTCTGAAAAGGAGAGGACACGAGATGTAGTATCTATTATACGTATGAGTTAGATTATAATTAAGATATTTGAACTGTCAATATATCAATCATTTTGACACCAATTTTTTTTTGTCAAGGTATCATTTCTATCCAATGGAAGTAACATTATTGTAATACGTTTAGCAAAAAAACAATTATTGTAATACCATGTAAGTTGATAACTTCACTCGGCTTTGAAAAAGGAAAAGGAAATAAGAAACGAGTCAAGGCCCATCAAAACCGAGACAAGATATGTCGATGAATGATCTGTGACCATTATCTTATTGTGAACCATATATAGAATGATCTGTTTTAGGAGGCCCAATAGGCCCATGTCAGGTTCACATAGCATTGGAGTGTGGGTTGTTGGTGAAGAGGTGTGATCGGCATGTTCTATCGATTCTTGGCACAACAGGTTTTCTATTTACAAATAAAACTTGGTTCTTCTCTTTTAAGGTCGTCTGATTCAAGACCAAGACATATGCCATGTTGATGGGCTTACGGGTAGCCACTAAGGTTTAAATGTATGATGATTTACCGGTCGGTCAAACCCGTTATGATCTCGACAAAATTAGTTCAATATTGATAAGTGTAAGAACCCTATGTAAACAAATATATAAGACTAGGTTTAGGTAGCTGGTGATGAAGATCTTGCCATGTGACCAAATAATAGGTTTTATGTAAATTCTAATGAAATATTTACATTTTTAGTTATTAAAAAAAAAAAAAA
>Ga0041059_1002122_pt1 | contig 15118 bp, 16 predicted proteins | sample AraColnosormetaG_FD_56232 | JGI IMG/M metagenome (GOLD analysis project Ga0041059, IMG submission 56232) | Arabidopsis roots microbial communities from North Carolina, USA - Col MF nosort | ecosystem: Host-associated > Plants > Roots > Unclassified | place: USA: North Carolina | collected...
GTGATCATCATTCCATTTTACCTTAATAGAAGAAAAAAGGTTAGAAAATAACAAAAAAAAAAAAAGTGAAATTTTTGGTTAGGTTAAAAAGCACATTGTATAGAAGTTTGCTTTTTGTTAACTTTTAATACCGAGTAATGTTTATGGCTTTTCCTCGGAATCACATAAATCAATAATCATTTCGTGAAATAGCTTTGTAGAACAAGTATGTATGTATATATGCCAATTTCTCAATTCCCTGTATCCAAAACATTGAATCAATCAATTGAAAATGTAAGATTGTGCAATACACATGTCTTTTTTTGTTTTTTCCACAAGTCTAAAACTTTGTGGCTAGAAGACTTGTTTGAATATGTTTACACTTTTTGATCAAAAATACAAAGTCCTGTGGGTTTACTTCTGTTTTATTTTAAAGAAAACGTTACCAATCAAAATATTTATAGAGGTATAAAATTAAAATTACGTTCAAAAATGTAATGTGTTGCTAATTTGCTATTACTCGAGTTCAGTTTCTTAATTACAAACAACTTAAATTATCTTTCAAAAAATAATAGAGAACGCGTACTATCATTTTAATGAAGAAACCAAAATAACGTTTTAATAAATTTAAGACTTGAAGAAACACAATTATGAGTTTTAAATCATTATGATTCTTAGTGCAATGTATGCACGTGGGCCCTTAAATATGCAACTTGTTGTATCCTGGCCCGTTGTCAGAAATTAATAAAAGATCCTTTTCCCCAACTAAAAAAACAATGATATTTTGGTAAAAACTTTAGTCCCTACCATTTTGAACAACTTTGATTAGATGAAGTCCGGGGCCGATTCTGTCCGATCCAAATTACGTAGTCTTGGCGATTTGTTAATGCTGAAAAATTCAGTTATTTTTTTCCAAATCGGATAAAATTGGATCTTAGGTTCTTCGGGCTTATTAATCATAACGAATTTCGGACCAGTCTTTGGACCAAATTTACGTTTTGTTAGTTGGATGATCATTGTTCAAGACCGAACAAATCATTGTTCAAGACCGAACGAAAAAAAGTTATCGTGGGTCAGAATTCCCGTGGCCTACCAAGCCTGGTCTGATCTACTCCACTTATTGGATATTTATGAAGCTCTTTTTATTATGGACTTCGGATATTTTACAAAGTTATAACTAGTATTTTGGGAAAAACAAAATTGTAACTGGCTTGGTATTTTAACCAAAAATAGTCTACATAGTTTGTGCCATGTATTTAACAACAAAACGAAAATGCTAATACTATAATGGATAGATAGGTTAAAACGTATTTTGAACAATAGCAGACTTGTTAAAGAAAATCTTTCACACGACAATACTTGATAGAAAATCATCATTTTTTAGACATTTCTTTATTTTCGAGAATGCTTTAAGTATTTCTGTTCCTTAACTGTAAGCTTCAGCTCTCAATAAGTGACGAACAAACAATCGGATTAAATAAACTTGGATTATATTAATGGCCATCAACACAAAAACACAAGTGATGTTTCTTACAAAAGTTGCAAGCTAATGTTGAGATCGGCAGAGGAAAGGGTTATACACACTGGCTAAAACTTAAACCCCAGAAGCAAACATTGAACACTATTGATATTGATTTCATACAAATATAATGAGTTTTCGGGGGAGTTAAACAAACAAAACTACTAGGGGTGAAATTAATCTATAGAAAAAATGAACAGAGGAGCAGCTTGATATTTGTAACGATGGAGCATCAGAAGAATCTTACAAGAAGGTCTCTCAAGTTGTGCCTTCTGGGTCGGACAGGCTCGAAGTTTACCGTGAACTGAGCCAAGCTGGGTTAGTAGGCTTGGAAGACGCTTCAGCTGAACCGTCTATTTGGTATGGTGCCTTTGATGTGATCCTGTTAAAGGTTTACGAGTAGGATATTGAGAAATTCGCTTAACAAGAACTTATGGAATAACAAGATATTATGTTTTCATTAAAATGCATTACCTATCCTTCCTCTTCTCAAGGAACCGATGAAGTGAAGCTCTTCTTGCAATCGGGAGTTCTACAAATCAAAAAGAGAGAAAGTTAGAGAAATAGGACTAAGCCAAGCTCAGAGATGGTTGAACCAAAAGAGGCTGAGATCAATTACCGCAGGCTAAAGAGGCCGGGTTAGGCTGAATTGGCTCTTGTGCTGCGGTTTTTGCAGGACTACAAACAGGATTTGGGCTAGAAGCAATCTCTTTTTGAGAATAAGCACTATGGTTATTGTTTACTTCAGCTGTGAAACATGTGAAGCTTTTGGCACTTCCTTTGTTAGCCAAATCAATGACTTCTTTAGCTTTCTCAGCAGAAAAATCATCAAACACCATAACTCGACCACCGTAGAATATAGTCAACGGAGCAGATTGAGACTCTGGCTTCACAGATCTGTTCAAAATCACACAAAAATTAGTTAAACTGATGAAACATAGCTTACTATATGAGACGATTCTTTTCACTATATACATATAAACACATACTTAGTAGTCTCTTTGATCATCTGTACATCTTCTTTGGTCCCAGAGGAAGAGGAAGAAGAAAAGCTTGATTGTCTCGGAAACATAGTCTTCGGTTTAATGTCTTCTTGACCAGCAGAAGAATCCATTCCTGAAGCTTCACAAGGGAACAGATTCATCATTGTAGGCTGACGTGAACCTCCTGCGAAAATTGATCCAAAAGTAAAGATTATTATCATTCACCAATCTCTCAAACAACTGCAAAACAAAATCTACTTAATGACTAAACCAGGCCTATGGCTTTAGAGGATTATGCTTAAACCAAACACAGAACCATCTCCACAAATTCATACACATACATACATATATAGAAATTGATTCAAAATCCATTAATCATCGATTCTCTACAACGATTCAATTTCCAGACAACATGTAATCGATTCATAATTCGTAATTCGCAACAGGAAACTCAAAATTCGCAGAAACGAAATGAACAGATCTAAAAGAGAAAGGTTGATTACCATTAACGTCGGGCTTGCATGTCATCCCTAAGCTCAGATCTCCAAAACTACCCTTCTCCTTCAGGTAACGACTCAATCGAGTACATGTTTGTGAAAAGCTCGGTTTACGACCAGAGAAGTCCCAACACTCGGCAGAAAAACTCGACATCGTTGAAACCGAAATTGAAATCGTTTCGATTGAGAAATTGGAGCAAAAGGATCTTCCTTCCTGAGTTGTTGAATTTTCTCGAATCTTATAAAAAAACTTAGGGTTCTTGTTTATCTTTCTCTGCCAAGTGCGTTTTGTCACGAGGAAGAAATGGAGGACCTCTTTATTACTTTTTTTTCGCTGGTTGCAGATACGGAAATTAGTAAAATATACTCTTATAGTATTAATTAACATAGAGACATTTAAAACACGTGTTTTAATTTAATGTTTTAACGGCAGACCACTGTTTCAGATCACCACCGTCACCCACGTCCCCACGCTTCACACTTGAAATAACCATTTCACCCTCTTACTACTCCTGTTTTTACCATTTTACCCTTACAAGATGTTCAAATAAAATAAAAAATTATGAAAACGTAAAATCCTAAAATTAATTAGTTCAAACAAATCAATGTTCAGATGAAATTTGATTATGATAGTCTTTCAGTTATACCATTTAGTTGGTTCATATATCCTTTTTTTTAAGATGAATCTCTTGGCATTAATTTATGTATTTTTAGCACTATTAATTAGTCTACTATTTTAATCTCATAGACCGGCGTGATATTTTAGCACTCAAAGAGAATTAACGGTATGATTTGGGGGAAAAAAGAGGATTAACGGCGTTAGATAGAGGGAACACGGTGTGGGTCTTACATAACCAAAACTCCACCACCAATGCAAATTTGATCCATAAATCACGTTTTGTATTTTCCCTTTTATTAATTTTTTTTTAGTGTTTTATTTATGACAACAGTAATAAATAATTACAAAAAGCGGGAAGAGCACGTCTCCTCCATGAATCGCGACCTTACACGTGTCTAACTTAACTGCCCACATTTGAGAGAATTTTTCTTGTTGGTGTCGTAGTCAGAGTAATCACCTGTTACGCGGCTTATATAGCAGCTGTGTTCTCCTACGCACAATAGCCGTTGATCCTATCACTCTGTCTTTTATTCTCTTGTTATTATCCCATGCGTTTGTTAGGAACACACAAATAAGTTTGATTTTCTTTTATAACGTAACGTCCAACTTGTTATTTTATTGACTTGGATTGTAGTAATTGCTAACTCATTACAGGTACATCGAGATAACGTAAGGTTCATAGAGTGGCTCGTGAGAAAATAAGGATGATTGGTTAATTTGGTTTTTAACTGTTTTATAAACATCTTCACAAAATTTTATACATCACAAACATATCCATAAGAAACAAAATCAGAAGAAGCTGCAGGTACATACAATTACAAGGAAGAGGGGTCACAAGAAGAACCCAGAGCGCATAAAGACATCAAAGTCTGGATATTATTTAGAGTATGCAACCAAAAAGAAGAAGGCAAGTGGGGTGGTCACAAAAATGCAAGATAGAGGTCACAAGAAGAATAGAAGAACATAAGCTAATTAAGGAATAGTACTCTATATTCCTGTTTTTACTGTAGAAACTTTATCTACTTATGGCTCTCTTATACAAGGCTGATTGATACCCTTTTAGCCATGTTTTTATACTTGCTCTTGGTTTTCACAGCTGATTCATTCCTCTTCTTTCTTTCACATATTTAACAGAAAATAAGCTTACATATGAAAGTGGTAAAACATTGGGCCCTTGGAATATATTTTTTTAGTTTTTACCTTTCAAAAGATGATTTAGTTACTCTCTATATATGTAATTAACAAAGGGAAAACTGTCAAGAGCTACTAAATTTAAAATTGAGAATTGATTTGGCATTTTTTGAGATTTCATGTTAAACAATAGAAATGTAAAGACTACAAAGATTTCCAATAAGAAGGTATCACAAGAAACAGAATTTTAATGGCGAATCCAAACTCTGATATCTCTAGCACGTTTTAGCTCCTGTCCAAGTCTTTGGCTCATCAGATCTTGATCCTAAGAAACTTAGCTTAGCTCTTGGTAGTTGAACAAACTCTGTTGATTCCCTCGACGTAACACTAGCATAACATGGGAAACTTCTTGTAAAACACTGCACATAATTTAAACACTCAGCTTCATAACAAATTCTTAGTCCATCCCAAATCATTTTAGAGCATTTCTGGACCGACAATACTTCAAAGGGAACTTGCACAAACTTCCAATTCATTATTGCCAATGATCCATCTCAGCCAAAGTAATAAATATAGAAAGGTCAAAAGAGTTAACTGTCCTTCAATTCCTCTAAGAATCTGATGATACACAAATGTACAATGGATGTAACTTTTTACCTTACAGCAAGTTATACAATCAGGTTTGGAGTACAAGCAACTGCTTTCGCTTTCACTTGTAAGGAGCAAAAATGATGCTGGAGTTATGACCACCAAACCCGAATGAATTTGACAAGGCTGCTTTAATGTCCAGTCTCTCCTTCTTAGGACCCACCAGCAGCTTTGTATCCTGCTCCAATTTCATTTCACAGTACGATTATTAAAACTCCCAAGAGTTTTTTTTTACGAACATTAAAAGGTCTTTGTATAGGTATTGAACTCATATGAAACTAACATACCACTCCACTGTCTGGATTCTCGAGGTTGATATTTGGATGAACCCATCCGGTCCGTATCGCCTGTAGATAGCAACAGAATATTAACATTAAAAATGCGAAGATTGCACATAATTTCGCTCTATGCTAAAACTTGGTTTCAACAACACTTCCTTCCTTGTAGATACACCGAGTCAAATGAGTTACCTGCACAGTTGCAACAGCCTCCACGGCCCCAGCAGCTCCCAGCAAGTGTCCAATCATAGATTTTGTGGAATTTACCTTAAGCTGCCACATCGAGAAAGATCAAGAAAAGCACATAAAAAGGCACTTCGGAATTTTGTAACAAAGAACTGAAGCTACCTCAGGATTTTGGCCAAAACAGTGAGCAAGGGCTTGGTATTCCTTAATATCTCCAGCATGCGTTGAGGTTGCATGTGCATTTATGTAATTTATTTGTTCCTTGGAAATCCCAGCACTAGCTAACGCTCTCTCAATACAGAGAATAACACCAGCCCCTGCGGATTTAAGAAAAATGGGATAATGACAAAAAAATTATAGAAAAAAGAGATTTCAAATTTGTAGTTGACTAGCAGACTAATATAAATTAGGGGAAAATGAAACTACCATCAGGGTGAGGCTCGGTCATGTGATAGGCATCACATGTGAAACTCCCACCGAGGAACTCTGCGTAGATAGTTGCACCTCTTTTCTGAAAGAAAAGCAGAATACTTATGTTCTCACAACTCGTTCCATAGCAAGCAATAAAAAAAGCTTTGGATATAAGTTTCTTTTGTGATTTAAAAATGGGAAACAAGAAATGACAGAAAGAACGAATAAGTTATATACCTTAGCATGCTCGAGTTCTTCCAAAAGTAGAACTCCAGCTCCCTCTCCCATCACGAAACCATCTCGATTCTGTCATGCAATCAAGACCAGGTTAACAAAACAAGAAGAATTTCCAAACATAATACGCACGTTTCCTCACACTTTCTTTCCTACAACATTACAATGTAAGGGAAATTCCTGTTGGCAAAAACTCGATACAGTGTTTCTAGCATCCACCAAGATTAAAACAAAACCATAGAAGGGTACTAAAACATGCAAGTAACAAAAGGAATAGAAGACAAGACACGAAATTGTTTAAACTTACGGTATCCCAAGGACGTGAAGCTTTTGTGGGATCATTATTCCTTTGTGAAAGAGCCCGGCATGCAACAAAACCTCCCAACCCTGCATTGGTACACATACGATACGATTTCACGTCGCTTAAATTTCAAGAATAGATGGGACAATGTAAAATATAAGAGAACGAGTTAGCACCTATTGGAATAATAACTGCATCTGAGCCACCACAGAGCATTACATCCTGAAAAGTTTAGTGGAAAGACAAACAGTCTATAAGTAGAAACAGAGGAAGTCTACCAAACTGTCGAATTTCCAAGTGTATGGAGGATACTTACAGCTTCACCTTTAATAATGTGGTTTGCTGAATTCAGAATGCAAAAGTTGCTTGTGGCACAAGCAGTTGAAATAGAATAGTTTGGCCCCATCCATCCCTGATACATGACCACAAAATAAAAAGGGTCAGTACTAAATTGCTGGTGGTCATCCATAATATATTAAGAGCATTTCAAATTTAATCAGACCAGATCCATGGCAAGCATAGCAGAACCCATGTTTGTTGTCGCAAAAGGTACACAAAAAGGATTCATCTTCTTGTAAGAGATTCTCAGAGCTTCAATAGCATCGTAAAAGACCTGTATTATTATAAGATTATTAGAAATGCAACGATTCGCAACAGACTTCCTAATTTTTAGATTCAATATTCATGTGACTCTTTTGTTAGTGAAAGCATGGTTAAATGAAGGAACAATCAGGCGAGATACTGAACAGAAACCTTAAAATGAAACTGTTTTCATACTTTCTATACATTCAAGCCCGGGCTCGAGAAAGTACCTTCATTCCTCCCATTGCCGAGCCAATCAAAACTCCACATTTGGTTTTGTCAAACTCTGCCATTACTTCATCAGTAACCCCACCATCAGCCAAAGCTTTCTTACCAGCTGTGAGAAGATAGAGCATGAATTTGTCCATCCTTTTAGAAAGTTTTGGAGCAACCCATCCTTCAGTCGAGAAGCTTTTGATCTCTCCCGCAATTCGCTTGACAAAGGTAAAACAAAGAAAGATATTCTAGTACACACAAAAGCAAACGGAGAAATTCCGCACACCAAAAAGCTTCCAAGAGATCCTGATATAAATAATACGTACCGTAGGAAATTCAGAACAATCAAAATTTTCAATCTGGCTAATACCACTGTTGCCTTGTAGCAAATTCTCATAGAAGGTATGTGGGTCATGACCCAATGATGTTTCAACTCCCATGCCTGTCACTACAACTCGACGCTGCTCCGTAGGTGGTTTCTTGTTAACCGCAGCTTCCTTTTCCATCTCCATCACTGCCATGGCTCCACCTAAAACCCACAAAGCCAGTTGATGGTAGATAAACTTAATCAGCTACTATCCACAAACCACATCTCAATAGCAAGATAAACAAAAGAATCACAGCCAACTTCAAAATTTAGATATAAAAGTTCACTGCCATTTGGTCAGCTTTCGAAGCTCTGTATCATCTAGAGACTAACCTCACAGAGTTTGCTTTCATATGAAAGATGATAAAACATGGAATCACAATAAAAATTCAAACTTTCACATGTCAGCTGCTTCCCACTTCAACTTTACCTCTAAATTTCATCACTAACATAAACCCATAACAACATCGAACTATAAAAACTAAACCTTGCCACATAAAAACAAAACCCCAGATTGGAAGAGAAAATAAAAAAAGGAGATAAATGTAATACCGGAGCTAGCAGCACGATTCAATCTCCTCTGGTTTCGATTCAAAGAAACACTATTCGATCCAAAGAGAGAAGACAATGCATTGTTGTTGTTGTAGTGAGTACAAGGACCAAAATCCAAACAAGAAGTGACGAGAGCCTGAATGCTAGCGGATCCAGAAGCGACAGAGCATTTGCTAAGCTGCCTCCTTCGCCGACTCCGCCCACCAGATTGAAGAGCAACAGCCTGACGGCTATCTCCTCCACCGTGAGAGACGGACATGCAAGCAGCAACAAACCAGGTACATAACGGAGATGCGTAAGAGGAAGACGCACCCACCATGGCATAAAAAGGAAGAGGCTTTGAGAAGAACCCAGATGAGAGAACAAAGGAGAAAGCGAGAAATGGGTGAAGAGAAGAAGAGAGAATCTAGCAGAGAGAAGGCAAATGGGATTCACGAGAGATTTAAGAGAAATCGATCTGCGATCTCTCTCTTCTCTCTCTCTTTCAGGAAGCGTGCAGAGAGCTTCGATGCGTTAAATCGTGCGTGGAGACGCCAAAAATCCTTCTCTGAAACAAACAGACAGAGAGAGAGAGAGAGAGATACAACACTATACAAATACCAATCGACACTTCAAATCTCAATATTATCGATGACCATTAAATTTTATTTATTTTTATCTCAATCTCAATTTTGTAACTAAAAAATATATACTATAACCTTTTTATCTATTTTTGTTAAAGTTGATGATATTTTATCAAAAAATAGCCCCACTTTTCAAAACTAAAAAACAAAATATTCCTAACTTATTTTCTTTTATTAGGTTTAGTTTTCAAGTACAAATCACAAAATTGAAAACAGTAATTTCACAGAATGATAGGAAATCATAATTTATGTTGATGTAATGATATAATCAAAAAATAATTATACAGTAACGCTGCTGATTCAATATGTTCCACTACAATTTTTGTTACATACACAGATTTGGTGACCTCGGTTTAATCGAAGGAAGGACACTTGGAAAATCATTATTTTATTTTGGATTACTTGTTTTTTGTTTTTGTGGCAGTGAAGTGTTACAGACTTGGGATAGTGATATGGCAAAGGAGCGCCACTGTTTTTTTTTTTAACATTTATTACTCTCATGATTTTTTGAAGTGACTAATCTTCAGAAATACACGTATAAAGTACGTATTTTATACATGAGTTTACTAGTAGTAGTGTTCATAAATAGGAAGATCATCAAGTGGTCCGGTCCGGTGATGGTATTGGGAAGTAGATCCAGAAAGAAAAGAAGAAAAAACATTGATAAAAGTCATGGATTTGATACGTTAAAGCTGACTAATAAATATAATAGACCCCTCAAATTCATTAAATTCACACAATGAATGTCTCTTTTGACTTGTGTATAATCAAAAGTTTGATAGGATACACGTGATTTGTTTTTCCTACTGATCGAAACATTACACACATCAAGTAGCTCTAATATTGTATCAAACCAAGTTGTATTAGAGAATTGGTTTATGTTGGTTTGAAATCCAACCCAAGAGTTCAGGTTTTTTGTTTTGTTTTTAAGTGATGGAAATGGAATAAAAGAAAACAGAGGAAGCAGGAAAGAGGGGAGCAAGCGAATATGCATGGAAAGAGTCAAAGTGGGTAAGCTCTCTCATACCTAACATTCCATTTTCGCATCACCATTCCCAGCTAAACCAGCCTATTTTATGCACACATACATACTATCTCACACTTGTCGATTTCTGATTCGTTCGGTATGAGCCCATCAAAATCAACATTACTACTTCAATATCAAAGGAATTAGATAGATACACAAAGTGATACAAGTGTGTTCAGGTATTGCTGCTTATCCACTATCCATGAACACCTTTTGAAAGAAGCAAAGTTTTCACTTTCACCTGAAATCTAACTGATAAACGATTCAGAAGTGCATTTGTCTGATCACAATTCATAAGTGCATTTGTTACAAAAGCATATCAACTTTGCGTTCCATTCAAACAAAACAGAGATTGTATTAGTTCGTCTACACATAAACATTAACATGAAACAAAAGACCGATAATAGACAAGAAAAGTTTTTAAAAAAAATGGAGGCAGAGGAGTCTACTTGAAGAGTTGATCCAATGATATGTAAAACTCTTAACGCTTGGAGAATTGTGGGGCTTTACGCGCCTTCTTGAGCCCGGCCTTCTTTCTTTCAACCACTCTCGCATCTCTAGTGAGCAAACCTTCCTTCTTCAAAGGCGATCTGTGGTCTGCACTTACCTTCAGGAGTGCACGTGCGACTCCCAAGGTAATTGCTTGAGCTTGACCTGAGAGACCGCCTCCATGGGCTTTCACAAATATGTCGTAGCTATTCTCATATCCTAAAGTCACCAATGGTACTTTAACATACTGAAGCCACAATGGATTTCCCTGAAGGTACTCCTGAAAAAGGTTTACAATGATCATCATCAGCAATATACGTATGGATTCAAATCTTTCCCATTCACAACAAAACAGCTTGTCAAAACCCCCCAAACTTTTATCATAATCTCTCCTTGTTAACACTTTCTCAGCCACTTATCCTAAGTCTAAACAGCCTAGAATTTATCATATGAACTATTTGTTCAGAAATTTCTTCCAGTTTCACCTTAATCTATAACGTGCTGATGCAGCTCCCAGGTCACAAAGAACTACATACAGATAACGTCTGATCACAAGACTAATACCGATACAGTTTGATCACTTTCTCAGCCACTTATCCTAGTCTAAAGTCTAAATAGCCTAGAATTCATCATATAAACTATTTGTTCAGAGAGTTCTTCCAGTTTCAACTTAATCTGTAACGCGCTGATATAACTCATCTATCAAAAAGAAGTACATAAAGATACAGTTTGATCACAAGACTAGTATACCCTACATAACAGAGAATATCTTCATAAAGGTCAAGACTTTCTCTCCTACAAACTGCTACAATTTATACTACTAAATGCTTCAATCGATTACACACTATGCATGATGTCAGTCTCTTGCAGGTATCAGATATTCATATAAACCAAGAATATGTTCAAACGGGGGTAAGTGGACTGCTTTCATAGCTTTAGCTGTTAAAATACCAATTTCAAGTTCAAATCTTAATCTCATATGAGTAGTCAATTCTCAGCTGTATAAACTCCAAATTCAAGGCCTAAGCAAACACATCAAGCGACTAAGCAACAGTGTAAAAGCCAATAAGATAATGAAATTAGAAATAAATTTACCTTGGCATCACGATAGTTGATGATAACCTTCCCAGTACCTTCCTGAAGAACAACTCTAGCGATTGCGCACTTACGTCGTCCAGTGCCAATAATCTTCTGAGCAGCAAATCCTCCGGGAAGCCTCGATTTGACGTATTTCTTCAGTTCAACTATCTCCTCCTCCTCCGGTGGAGCAGATACCGTGGCGGTGATAGATAGAGAAGCGCGGCGTGCGGATTTCGCCGGTAATGCGAATACTGAATTCGCGCGGGGGAAGGAAATGGTGTTAGGTCTTTGAGAAACTTGGGAGGAGAACGAGAGTGAAGAGAGAGAAGAGGCGAGGTTCGTAATCGACGCCATTGTCGCTGAACGAAGAAGATAACGTCGAGCAAAGTGAAGCTGAGCTCAGGAGTTTCGTTGAACAGGTAAAAAGGAAGAAGATAACGAGCAGAGTGAAGATGAGATTAGGCACGGTCCCTCTCGCTTCATGAGCTTTCCAACTTATTGAATCGGCCCATTAGAGCCCATTAAAAACCTTCATTGGGCTTAACAAGGAGCTTGAAAACACAAATACTCTGTGTAGATTCGTTACATATGTTAACAAAAACAAAATGGTCAAAACAAAAATTTACATCACATCATTGTCATTTAGTTAATTTCCATGTTCTTTTGCCATCTACTCCAAATTACACGATTAAATGTGAAGCTTTAAATTCATCTGTGCGATAATCATATATTAAGGATCATATACTATAATCAGCATTCATGTTGATCAATCTGCAGATGTAGCACGAGAACAAGCTTATGACGATTTTTCACAAAGCGGAAGATTGGAGAATCAAATATTACAAGCAGATGCAAATTTTTTATAAGAATGTAAAAGTAGCTCTAAACATTAATTGTCAAAATAACAAAAATCGTAGACAATGTATAATAATAGTTTCAAAAACATTGTCAAAAAAACAGACTCAGATTCATCAAAAGATACTTTCCATTACAACAAGAAATTTGAAAACCGTAAACCAGTTGGCATGGCAGCAAAACTTGAATGCCCACCAAAGAAACTAGACCCATGATGTCTTTGTTCAAGACGAGGTCGAGCTGTTTCAGTCCTAGTCGCAGCTGGTCGATTAGGGACAGTAACACCACTATTGAGTTTCGATCTCGGATCAGAAGATGGCTTACCCATTCCATACAAAGGAACCAAAGTATCTTCCTTAACCAAAGCTTTACAAACAGGACAATGATTTGATTTAGAATGGTAATGGAGCCACTTGTAGAGACAAGGCCAACAGAACAAATGACCACATAGAGTCACGATCGGTTCTCTTGCCAATTCAAGACAGATATTGCATCCAAAGTTGTTTGATGCATCATCTTCTTCGTTCGTGATGGTGTTAATAGCCATTGTAAGATCTTTTTTCCTGCACACATGCAATGAAATTAACGAATGAGATGAAAAACTCTAAAACCCTTAAACGCGGTTTCATATAGAATTGATCAAACATGCAGAGAAATACAAAAATTTCACGTAGATTTGATTCAAAGTTTCGATTTTTACGAGAAGGGACAGCGTCTGAAAGATTTACCTCGGCGATGAGATAGAGGTTTCTGATGTACGATCGCAGAGATTAGAAGAGTCGGTGAAAGAAACTAGGAATACTGTTGTTTATATACTAACGGATTAACAAAACAAAAAAAAAAGGAAAAAAGTTGTTATTCTTCTTATGGCTGACCAAGCTTCCTTCATGTAATTATCAGATGATTTTTAAAGATTTAATAACATAATTTAAATAAAATTAGTTTATTTCCTTGGTTTCAATTCAAATTAAATGTCAGTTTTGACTTTTGACTAATAGTTTTGTTTACCAAAAATAATTATCGTTTTATGATTCTATACCTTTAAATTAAGTGAACGAATTACAGAATTTTAGTACTCGATCAAAAACAATACTAATACATATTGAACATTGCATTAAATTTTGTTTTATCCCTACCAAAATAAATAAATTAGTTTCATTGTTACTTGAAAAATGCCCAACCTAACGTTAAAACACGTAGTAGTGATTATTGTTTACAACATTTGTCCAATTATTAAAGTCAAACAATCCATAAACTGTTTACGCTAAAACTTGTGATTTTGACGGTTGCGGGATTCTAGATGATCATTGGTCACCTTGTACCCAAAGAAATCCTATTATATTATTTTGGAAAGTACATTTGAAATGTAACCTTAATTTTTGTAATTAATTACATGACAATGATATTAGAAAAATTTAATCAAAAACAAAATCTTTTAATGACGTTATTAAGGTTACCAAAATTCATTTAACGACAATATTCATTTCTTAATTATAGGGCTTATTGGATCTAAAGACGGGTCATCAAAGATTTTCTAAACTGAATCAAAATATACCGAATATTCAAATATTTATCTCTTACCAAATATAAACAAATAAGTTCGTAAAACAATTTAATATTTTATATACGAAATCAATTAAATCTTAATTACATAAAAATTAGCACAAAAAAAAAGTATTCAACAATTACAATTTTATCAAATCTCTCTGTTATATAAGTTTTGATAATATATTCGAATAAAGTGTAATATAACTTTTCAATTTGTACTCTTTAACTAATTTAAGCTAATTAATATATTTGTTAATCTTATACCTATCAAAACCGACTATCGTTTCTTATCTCTATAGTATTTTTGCAAGACTTTTTGGTGGATTTTGGTAAAAGTGCATTCGGGTCATATGGTACATTCTCCTATTAAATAAATATGGTGCACTCCTATGTTATTAGCTAAAATATTTAGATTATAATTAGAGTCATATCATAAATAAAATTAATATTATTAAATAAATGGCTTTTTGGCAAGACAGATTTGGAGAAATGGGGTTTTGAATCAACAATAATAAAAAGGTAAAATATAATTAATTCACAATACGGGTTAAATCTTTAATTTATTATTTTTTAAGACCACTAATATTAAACATATCAAATCATCCTAATTTAGAAAAGGTTATATAAAACCAAAAAATTATGTGGTATGTATAATGTTACTATATATAAAATTAAACTATAAAATATAAATGTATTAGAGAATGATGCAATTTATAAAACTCTTATATATAATAAATAATTCTTAAATTTTAAAAATTACTACTTTAAAAAAAATCACGGGACAGGTAAAGAAATTACAGAACGGGTTTTATTTTGGAATTGGGTTATATGGTGGATGTATTTGAATCAATATTTATAAAATTTTAAAATATTATTAATATACTGTTTTAAGAAGGGTTAAAACTTCAGTTTTTTAACAATTGTCTCATGGATTCGTGGTATAGCGTTACTTAATAACAATTATAAACTGTAAAATATAAATATTTTATAAAA
>Ga0041059_1002123_pt1 | contig 15111 bp, 4 predicted proteins | sample AraColnosormetaG_FD_56232 | JGI IMG/M metagenome (GOLD analysis project Ga0041059, IMG submission 56232) | Arabidopsis roots microbial communities from North Carolina, USA - Col MF nosort | ecosystem: Host-associated > Plants > Roots > Unclassified | place: USA: North Carolina | collected 2013-09-02
AATAAATACTTAAATAGAACTTTAACCAAAAAAGATACTTGAACAGAATTNTTTTTTTTTTTTTTGTTAAACTTGAATAGAATTATAGGTCATTTATTTTTAGCGATGTGGTTTTGAAGACGATGGTTTGGTTAAATTAGCAATGTCAAATGTAGATTGTAAAGAAGAAAAAAATAACCGAGTCTAAAGCGTTTTACATATAAAATAAACAAATGGTCGAGAACTTGGGTCAAACTATAGATCCTTTTCATTCGGAATCTTAGGTGGGAGATAGCTTAAATTAGATATGTTTGAATAGTACCTAGACATCTAACATGTATATAACTACAATTTGTTCTTACTTTTTCAATTTAGAAAAAAAAAAACAAATCATGTATATCATCTATGATGGGCAAACATATTCAACTCTCGTTTGCTATTCTGATTATGTTCACCATTTTTGTGTTAGGTTTGTATTTATCTTTATAAAATTTTAATATATTACATATATTCGTTTTAGAAAAATCAATTTAGTTAAAATCTGGTTGACTAGTAAAAGTTTTAGTTACCTTTTCTCTTCTTCTTTTTTTGTGCACCACTTAGCATCATTCTTCTAAATATCAATTCACCTATGTTTTAATTATTAATATGTGTCAAATCTTTTTTTGTTCAATACAGTATATAATTCCATAATGTAAAGTTGTGTCTCCTCTTAGGCCGAATGCATACCCTAGCACACTGATCCCTAAATATTTTATTTTCAAATTCCCTGCTAATATATAGAGGATATGGTCTTATCATATTATTGAGGATTATTGTTACCATCCTATGACACTTTTTCAAGAAGAATTAGTGAATAAGAAAATACATAATTTATGTTACAGATTATTTTTTGTTAATAGACATGAAACTCTTCGAGATATATATCTTCTCGAAAAATGGATAAAATAGTATATATTTTTTTACTTTTTAAATATTGAAATTAAGATAATAAGTTTGAATCATTGTTTTAATAGGAGCGGTGGGAGACGTGGACCAAGGATATAAACAACAGTGTTATAAGACTATAGATGTAAACCTTTGTGTTACCGGTGAGTGCAAAAAGATGTGTGTAAGGAGGTTTAAGCAAGCGGCTGGTATGTGCATAAAATCAGTTCCATCAGCTCCAGCGCCTAATCGGTGTAGATGCATTTATCATTGTTAATTATTTTTTTACTTACAATAAATCTCAAATCATTCATATGATATATAAGAACCATGCAATAAAGTAATGTAATACTTCAATGGAGTTTCTAGCCTAAACCATGCAATAAAGTTGTTTATCATTGAGTTCTTTGTTACTTAAACAACTATTTTAAATAATGTTTTCACATATACATTGAAATTTGTGATCCTCAATGAAATATCCTCAAACTATACTAATTTAGGTCTTTTTTACATTTTTAGTCTAGTTTCTTATAGCCTTTCCAACTAAAGCTAAATCTTATTACAATTTAAAAAGAGGCTCTTCTATATAGATAGATACTCCTAGATACTTTGGTAGGGAGGGGATCAAACTTACCTCATCACCATTGTACTTTGCCTTAGAATAGGTAAATAAATTGGCCCTTAAAAATATATATAAAGATATAAGGTGGTCGCCATGCACAAAAGCTTGTGATCTTGTTTAGTGAACTCTCGAATAAAACCATCATTTCAATAACTTAGATGATGCGATTGATTTCTTCGATGACATGTTTCCTCCCTCTCGGCTCTTGCTACTAATTCTTCGATGACAACGTTGCTTAAGAAACGTTGACGGATCTAAACTTTTGAAAATGTCAGGCTAACGGGCCTAAATGGGCCTAATGCATTGGTTCAGAACATCAGAAGCATTGAGAAATTTGGCTGTCGTTTCTTCGTTGACATACGCACACGGTGCCGTTTTCCAGCTAATTAATGTTGCTTTCACCGACTAACTATTTTGTCATCTACCAAAGTTATCGAAGGATGAGAAAGGCTTTTTGTAATTAACAAAACCTGAAAACGACGTCGCTCTCCACCAATTAGGTGGAAGCAATCACGTGCCATCACGCCACGAGTCGTACACGAAAGCTCTTCTCTCCACGTGGATCAGTGTGATGGTATGGCCACGTGTCTATTTGGGACCAAGATTAAAAATTATCTTGTTTTGTCTTTTTGTGTGGCGTTAGGATGAAATTTTGGCAGGTTTGGAATAAGTGAACCTGAACACACCTCTCATCTCATCGTACAATACATTGTCTCTTGTATTTTGGATTATTTATGAAACAATTACATTTTCAACCTTTTTACTTATTGACGTGTGTTTGTGAATCAGTATTACGTGTCACGGCTTAATGTCAAAATGTATAAAATATTTTTGTTTTCTCAATCCTCCAAATAATTTGTTTCTTAAACATATTGAATCAATTTTTTTTTTTAAATGATAGTAGAAAAGCTATACAATTCAAAATTTACAAATATAAATTTACTGAAAAACCATTATAATCAATGTTCAAAATATCGGCCTAAACATTACCTAGGCGTTCGGCTAGACGCTCGAAACAACTAAGCACCGCGATTTTCATATAGTCGGTGAAAGAAATCATTTCTCCGGTTCAGGCGCTCAAAATCGGTTTAAATCAGCCAAATCATTCAAAATGTTGGTTAAACATTCGATTTACAGTTTTTTTTTCTATATCTAAATTGCGTCGTTTGGTTTAGTAAAGTTAGAAAAAAACCAAGAAAGAATCAGACTAAGACGTGTGCAATATTATTTAAAATTTAAACAATTTCTAATTTTTTCTTCTTCTTTCATCTAACTTCTTCGACAAACAGAAACTACTTTAAAAAACATTCCTTGCTTTTTCAATAATCATTTAGTGCACTACCTCAATAATATCCTTTAGATCGATCATATGCTTTCATTTAGTCGAATTCAATTTTTTCTGCACTTGTTTAATTAATTAATTGTTTTCAGTTTTATTTTTCTCATATAATATGGTTTTGCGTTACGATCGACTCTTGTTTAATCACTATGCTACATTATAATATATATTTAAAACTATTAAATAAATAAATAATTTACTAACGCCTAGATTCCGTTTAGGTCCCGACTAATCCGCCTAGGCGCTAGGCTTCTATTGAACGCCTAACAAGCGCTTAGCGATTTTTTGAATATTGATTATAATTAAGAAAAAACTGAAATGCTTTAAGATGATTTAAAGATTGATTTATTATTAATAAAATCGGTCTAACGATTATAAAACTGAATAAACCAAATTTTCATGATTACTGTCTTAAATATTCATTTTGAAATTATGATTACTTACCTATTAATTTCTAAAAATGATTTCATTTTTTGAAATTATGCTAGAAAAAAAATTATTTAGATAAGTCGTTCTCTAACTGCACGTCCCTCAATTTAAGAGTTTTGGGATTGAAAAAAATGTAAAATTATAATTTGGTTATACGATTTTGGTTTGTATCAACAAAAAAAATCAACAAGCACCCTTCAATCTTCTTAGTAACAATAAATATGCATATCACAATTCTATAATTATGCTTAAAAGAATTTAATTAGAACATAGTGACATCGTTCTCTATAAAAAATTATGTGATATTGTAATGTATTAAAATGTACTTCTTAAGGTTAATTTTGCATAACTTAAATTTTAAATTCATTGTTTTTTCCTAATTGAAAGAGAAATTTTAGCTAAATTTATTGGACTAGTGTTAGACATGGATACTATTATTTTTTGAACAATGAGATGAAGATTCTTACATGTAATAAGGTTCCCAACCACAATTTCGAAAAAAGTCCAAATCTTTATTGGGATCAAGTGTTGCAACATAATTCACCAATTTCAAAGAAAAAGCTTTAATCATGTGATCTAATAAGGGTTACAAATGTTGTAGACTTACATTTTTGGAGAAGTATTCGTGATCTATTAGTAGTAGGTGACTGATATGTTTGGCTTTCTTTTTCTGAAAGATCAGATATCTGCCACAATAATTTTGTATATTTTCATCCACTGATACTCCAGCATAGTAGCATGACTATATTCCTCAACGTTACTCTTTGACTCTACAAGTTCAACCAAAACTCTTACCTTCATTTAATTTGATTTCTCATTTTGAATGGCACAAATACAGATGGTGGTAATTTAGAAAAAATATAAACTTGTTGAGACTGTGATCTATAATCATCTTATGGATGATCCAAGCTGTAGACAATAGTCTCATTCCTAGCTAATTGTTCATCATTATCACAAATATTTTTAATTAAACACTCATTTTGTATTTCTATCAAATGCCTGAAAAATGTGCTTGTAATTTTTGAGTTGAAAGCAATTCTTCTCCAACATTCGCTTGATCTAACCAATTAATCATCTTTTGTAAATGAGTCTAATGGAAGCTTAGAGAGCTTAGAAAATATTTTTTCAATCAGTGATTTTGAAAATAAAAATAATAGGTTAGAGCAAATGTATTTATATTCAATAACAATTTAACAAATACCAAGATAATATATAAAGTTAATTAAAGTTTTCAGTTCTGCTTATTTTTGAGCAAATATAGTGATAATAAGACATTTTACTTTTTAAAACTCGGAAAGGATGCGTTGTTTTTATTAAACCTTAAAGTGGTATTTAAAATTTCAAATATTTTTTAAAATTTATAAACGAAATTCAAGTTTTGAGCAAATTTGTTTTTAATATACGATAGAATGATAAATAAGTATAAACTGAAGTATACGTAACTTAATTCTGCTTTGTATCCTTTAAAGTGTTGCTAATTGTTAACAGCTCATTATTTGTTCAAACAATATTAATTTATGTATCTATATTTTAAGAAAATTTATCTATAATATATAAAAGAAATATATTCATTCTAATATTATATAGGAATTGACAACAAAAAGAAATCACTTATTAGTAATATATCAAAAATTGTACTAAATTTATTTTTTATGAAATCGGATCCGGTATGCTTGCTTAGATTATACTAATACTTTATAACTAATACCATTGTCAAAGGAGGAAAACGGTGTCTGAGAAAAAAAAAATCTGGTTTGTTAATAAATTCCATCCATGTAAGAGTTATTATTGTTTTCCAATTCATCTTCCTACGAAATTTCGAAGAAATATAATAAATTGCGTTCTCTTCTTTAACACATGATTCAAATATTCACAGCGTAGTTAATAATTGAATAAACCACAAGTTAAAATAAAATAACCTTTTAATCGGTTGCCGTGTAGAGCCCTTGACAGTCATCGTTTCGTTTGGATAAAATCGCAAACTTCTACGAAATTTCCAAGGGCATTTCCGTAATTTCGTAGAAAACGGTGACCAAAAGAAATTAACACGAGGAGGTTGAAGTCTATGTCTATCCATTGACCTTCACCAATATATAAAGAAGCAAAACCCAAAGCCTAAAAGAATCTTAAAACTTTGCTTAAAACCAAAAACAAAGTTTCATTTCTTCTTCTTCTTGAAATGGCGACGAGCAAGTGCTACTATCCACGGCCAAGCCACCGTTTCTTCACCACTGACCAACACGTCACCGCCACTTCCGATTTCGAGCTAGACGAATGGGATCTTTTCAATACCGGTTCAGATTCCTCTTCAAGTTTCAGCTTTAGTGACCTTACAATCACATCCGGTCGAACCGGAACTAACCGGCAAATTCACGGTGGTTCTGACTCCGGTAAAGCTGCGTCTTCTCTACCGGTTAACGTACCGGACTGGTCTAAGATTCTTGGAGACGAGAGTCGACGACAGAGGAAGATTTCGAATGAGGAAGAAGTTGACGGAGATGAAATTTTATGCGGCGAAGGTACACGGCGAGTTCCACCGCATGAATTGCTTGCGAACCGGAGGATGGCTTCGTTTTCGGTTCATGAAGGTGCTGGGAGGACTTTGAAAGGAAGAGATCTGAGTAGGGTGCGAAATACTATTTTTAAAATTAGAGGGATCGAAGATTAATTATCTTTTGGGTACTTCTTTTAAATCTTTGTTTAAATTGGGGGTTACATATAGAAATATGAGGAGCTTAAATCGAAATTTGTAAGAGCTGTTTTTTTTGGAATTATTTTAGTTTCTGGATTCACATTAAGTGTTTTTTTTAACTTGAGATTGTATTGAAATTTTGAGACACCAAATATGAAAATTGACTTGGTATTTCTTTTATAATTTTTTTACTTCTTCGTCAACTTATTTCATTTTTATAGTCGTTAATTAGATTCTTCGCTCCCCTTGGTTATTTAGAAATTAATTAAATGGAGATCATATAATATATTCTACGAGGGCTAATTAATAATTACTATGATTGTATTGGAGTGGCTAAAGATTAATAAAGGACTACTATAATTATTAGTTAATCTTTTTTTGTGCAAATAATTATTAGTTAATCATGTGGCATAAATTGGGATTATTTGCCAGATGGAGACATGGTGCGTTGTCTTTAATCATACAATGTTGGTCGGCATATGTTCCTCTCTGTTTTTTTCTTATCGGCTAATTATGTTTTAAGAAAGAAAAAAAATTTGTCCTCTTAAATTTATATTGATCATATTGATCCAATAGCTGATTGGCTGATTTATAACTAATTAAAAAGGGGCATTCAATTATTCATAATATACGAATTTTATTTTATGATAGTGTAAACACAGATCTGGTTGGTACGTTCTGGTATTTGTATTTTCAGACAAAAAAATTTGCAAGGGCGACTTAAAAATTTAGTATGATGTTACAATATTATTACCACCTTCTGGATAATGAGATGTTGTTTTTGTTTTATCTGTACTTGATCAATGTCTTGGATCAAGTACGCACAACATAAATTTAGGCGATTTATGTGGATAAATCACCTGTTTTGATAGGATATGGATAATTAACTAATTGGTTACGATTTAAACATTTAACGTTTCATTGACGTAACAAATTACTTCATTAGGTAGAATTCTTATTATATCAAACACCTAGATCTTGTACCTACAAATTGTTTTTGTCAAACATCTTGTACCTACAAATAAAACGATATTTTTACAAAGATACTAAATTTCAACATAATGATTAAATGAACTGATATTTTTACAAAGATAATAAATTTCAACATACGCTCTTTTAGTCCAAGAAAAAATCTTATAAATGGGACAGTGGAAGTAAAACCATACCAATAATGGATTCATAAATATTGGTTTCAAACTTTCAATGAAGATTGTATCTACGTTCAAATATGTAGTATATTTTTGAAAATTTTAACGAATCATTTGCTAATTTTGGAATAAAAAAATTTCATCTAAAATTTTAGTTATTTGCATTATTCTTCGGAATGCTTGGTTGACCATGACTAGGGAAGTACATAAACCTACACCAAATAGATGATCGGAATCACTTCGGATATCATTGTGACACCTTCCGAGAATCATCTTACGGTCTAACTAGAAAAATATTAAGAAGAGGGAGTGAGGGACAACCACATGATTCATGTGGCATGAGGATGATATGTTATTGTTATTAGATTTAACTGGTATGTAATTAATTAATCAAAAGTATAAGTTGTTATTTATTTTTCCTGGTGGATATTTAGAAAATAGAAACTTATATCAACTAAATTAGACATCGATAATTTATAGGACTAACAGATTATCCACTTGTCAGTCTTTCTCAACACAACTAGGCTTTTTTCCAAAAACACTTAACTCCATCATGTTATACGTATTAATTGTAACATTTGTTCTATTGAAGTTTCGAATTAATTCTTGTGTAAGTTACCAAACATTCGTTTAACGCATGGCACTTGGCAGAGTACTATACAAGTAAGTCAAATCCAATGACAAAAACGTGAACGATGTTCTAGCTCATTTGAAGCCATATGAGAAGTTAAAAATTACTAATTTGTGACATCGTCTACTACGGTACCAATAATGGCTTTTTAGATATTGGTTTCAAACTTGTATAACATTGTATCTACGGTCAATTATTTTAGGTTTATTTTCTAAAAAATTAAACGAACCGTGGGAAGACCACCACTAGGAAGTAGATAAACCTACACTATATATAAGAGAGATCATCAGAATAACTTGGAATATTGGTTTGATGTCTTGCGAATATCGGCTTACGCGATCTAACTAGATAAGAGTATGCAAAGGTTTAAGTAGATTTTATTGAGGCGATTAAAAAGATGTCTATAGATTTTACCTCAACGGGATTCAAATATTAGATTAGTAATTTATAGGATTGATTGATAACATACTTGTCATTTTTTCCGCATAATTTATGGAATTAAGGGATTCACCAAACTAGTTTTTCTAAAGAATTCACCACAACTAGCTAGTACCATCTTGAAAAAGATGCATGCTGGATTCCTAATTTCCATTTGGAAAAAGTCATATGCATTTTTCTTATGGTTATTTACCTTTAAACAACAAGAGGAAGAGGATTTGAATAACTTTTGTTTTGACAATGGATTTTAAATTTCATCTCATTAGTTTGTTTCCTTTTATCGAAACACGTTATTAACTTCTTTTCTTTTTGGCGAATGAATCATAAACAGTTAAATAAGTTTGCGTATAGCCGACCGTAAAAAGGAAACCAAACCGCATCCGCGTGGATATTTTAGTTTGGTAATGGCAATGGCAATGTCAATTTTTAGACGTAACTTAGCCAGTGGCAGAGTGGTAATTTCTGGTAAAAGTACCTATCAAGTGAGCCCAAACTGATGCCGTGATCCTTAAGAGTATTTCCCAACGTAAAGTGATGACTGCACAAGTCGAGTCGTTCGGCGTTTTATGTGCGCTGGTCTTGTCGTTTTGCATTCTTTGTCTTTTTCCTCGTTATTTTTTTTCTTTTAGTTTTTAGTTTTTACCAAAGCGACGAATCGAATATAAATGGGTATAATATCGGTACCTTCCAAATTAAACGTCAAATTTCTTTTCACTATTCTTTCCTTGTTCTTTTGATATAAACCAAAAAATTCATCGGCTGTTATGACACTTCAGGTACGTCTCTTTCACGTGTTTGGTTATAATATAACTAATGAATTCACATGTCCAAGAAATTGACTATAGAAACAATTACGATAAAAAAGCTTTTGGTTGTTGGCGAAAACAAATAGAAAATAAGTTTTTGGTCAAATGTAAGCAACCATAGAGAACTATGAAAGTCATTGTTAGGAAGCAAAAATTTCATATGGAGAATGTGAAGTTCGTTCATCTGTAAGAATTTAGTTGATAGAATGGATGAAAGATGAGATTTCGAGCTCAATCGTTGTTGCAATATTTGAGTGTTATGTTGCGATTGCGAATGGTGAAAAAGAACCGCATTTGTGACAATAGTTATATTACTCACCATATGATCGATCATATTGCTAGTGTAACACAAGTCACAAAGCCGATTATTCAAGCTCATCAACAAGAACGTAAAGAACCGACTCAGCTCAATACATGACACGGACTACGATGATGGATTGGTGAGTGGCTCACTCGGCCAAAAATCCGTAACGTAGTCATCAAGTTTCTCAATTCCAAATCTTTTCAATTACGTAATCCAAAAACATATACATTCATTGTAAAAACCGGTTTTTTGGTTGAATACAATTTACATTCAATTCAAAGAAAAAAAACACAAGTCACAAACTTTTTTCGATAGACTTAATTAACACAGATCCATAAACATAAATCTTGATTACGGATTAGTGTTATTTCAAATTTCTAATAACTAGATGAATTCCCACGCAGCGCGTGGGTTTGTTTTGAAAATTGTTTAGATAAAAAGATGTTAATTATTTTATCGCTAATTTATGTTTATTATTTGTTTGTTATTTTATACTTAGTAAAATTAGACTCATCTTATGCACTTACATTTTTATTGTTAGATTCATTTTTGACTCTAAATATCAATTTCTATATATTTCATGTATAATCTGATTATTTTTATATCCAAGATTCTAAAATTTGTTCATTATCATGAACACAACAGAATGTAAGATATTTGGATTTTAAGAGTTTTCATATGAAAAGAAAAAAAAAGAAGCAAAAATTAAAGAGTTATTTTTGTAACACTTTTTAGATTTTATGCTATTGCATATAGCCATATAAGACAAATGGATTTGTTTTGAATTTCGTGGTATGTCTAATGTCTCAAAAGTCTATTACTTGTAAATGTTGAATGTCAATGTTACGAACTTACTTAAAGATACAAAAATGAAAAGACAGAATTTCATATGATAAGATATGAAGCATAACGTAATAATAATTAAAAAATCAAGGTAAAATAACTAAACTAATATTAGGTAGCAAACAACTAAACTACAACACAAATAACTATTTAGTCATTATAGAGTGATGACCATTGACCATTAAATTTTTTAAAAAATAGAAAATAATAAAAGTAAAATAAAAGTAGTAATTGATTTATTTAAATAAATAATTTTATAATTTTATTTTTATTTTGAAAAAAATCATGTAAGAAATTAATTAATGGAGGATTTAACACAATATGAGACTTTTGATTTTCTCTCAATTAATTTTGCTGATTTTAATTTAATCAATGTTAAATAATACATGTCATTTTCTTGTGTGATGAAATAATTTTATAATTTTATTTTTATTTTGAAAAAATTATTTAAGAAATGAATTAATGGAAGATTTAACACAATTTGAGACTTTTGATTTTCTCTCAATTAATTTTGCTGATTTTTAATTTAATTAATGTTAAATGACACATGTTATTTTTTTGTGTGCTGATGTGTCACTTATATGTAGAGAGTTTGTCAACTTTGATATATATGATTACAAATGTACTCATTGGCATGATGAACTATGAACTATCCATCGGCTTCCACTATTCGGCAGAAAATAAGCCCAAGCCCCATATTAAGTAGCCCCTCTCTCTTTTCAATTATATCCTATTGGGGGAAAAGCCCAACAATATGGGTCGCAAAGCGGGTCAAATATATCCGACTGAAATCTGGATCCGTTGGTGAATCGTGAATCATCCTCTTCCTCAATGCGAGTGGACAAAGTGATCTAGCAGAGAGAATCAATGAACACGTCTTGCCATTAGAGGAGACCAACCATTTCTCTCCTCTCTCTTGAAAAATCTATAACCGATTTCTGCAATGGCGACTTCAGATTCGAGGTCTTCTCCTTCATCATCCGACACCGAATTCGCCGATCCAAATCCTAGCTCCGATCCAGAGACGAATTCGGAGCGTGTTCAAAGTCAATTAGAGTCAATGAATTTATCTCAACCTAGCGAAGTCTCTGATGGTAGCCACACCGAATTTAGCGGTGGCGGCGATGATAATGATGATGAGGTTGCATCGGCTAACGGGAACGAAGGCGGAGTTAGCAATGGAGGTTTATTGCGTGAAGGTGTGGCGGGAACTAGCGGAGGAGAGGTTTTGTTAAGGGCGGAAAATCCGGTGGAAATGGAAGCAGGTGAAGAACCACCGAGTCCGACTAGTAGCGGTTACGATGGAGAGAGAGGAAGTAGCGGCGGAGCTACTTCTACTTATAAAGCTGATGATGGAAGCGAGGATGAGATTAGGGAAGCTAATGTGGATGGTGACACTGCCTCGCAGCATGAAGCTGCGTGGTTGCCTGGAAAACGCCATGTTGATGAGGTTAGTTTGATATAGCTAATTAGCTCTAGTTTTAGGTTATAAGATCAGTTCAAGCATCTTCTCTTGGTGTTATCGTTGTTGATAGTATTCAGTTTCCGGCATGGATCGTTGGGTTATGGGTTCTCTAGGAATGCTGTTGAAAATGTTTAGTGAGTGATATTTATGAACTGATCAATATTGATTAACTTCTCATCAGCGGTAGATGGAACTCTGAGAACACATTTTTAATATGAAAACGCAGGATGATGCTTCTACGTCATGGAGAAAGAGGAAGAAGCATTTCTTCATACTGAGTAACTCAGGCAAACCGATATATTCCAGGTTTAGACATTTCTTCATATTGAATCGTCAGCTAGAGAATGGTTGTATTGTGGGGTTTATCGTTTTAACTTTTAACTGATTTACTCTCGTTGCATTTCGTTTTTAATCGTTGTATCGTTTAGATATGGAGATGAACATAAGCTTGCTGGATTTTCAGCTACTCTTCAAGCTATTATTTCTTTTGTGGAGAATGGGTAAAATATGCACTAGCTTTGTCTTATGTTTGTTTCCTTTATGGTTACTTTTTGTATTTAACGTTTGATGCCTAACCCATTTTTTTTTAGTGGTGACCGTGTCAACTTAGTCAAGGCAGGAAATCACCAGGTATTAAAATTTCCCTGTACTATCAATTGTATGGCTTGGTGCATTAACTTTCAACTAGAGAAGTGTTTTCTTCATTTACATATGGCGATATTGATTAGAGATATAAGTCATGTATAAAGTAAAATCACTGCTCTTAAGAAGATTACAATCATTTTAAAAATGAGATTTCCTGGTCAAATTCAGGTTGTCTTTCTCGTTAAGGGGCCAATATATCTGGTCTGCATCAGCTGTACAGATGAAACATATGAGTATTTAAGGGGGCAGTTGGATCTTCTATATGGTCAGGTAAAAAATAGTCTGCTGCTCTGTATCCTTTCTTTGTAACATTTTCATGTTTGAGTGAGCGGTTTAAATAACCAAAATGCAATATTGGTGATGCAGATGATACTAATTTTAACAAAATCAATAGACAGATGTTTTGAAAAGAATGCAAAGTTCGATATGACACCCTTGCTTGGAGGGACAGATGCTGTCTTCTCATCTCTTGTCCATTCATTTAGCTGGTTTGTCTCTAATTTTCAACTCTTTAAATCAACTGCCTTGTACATTCTTTCCCTGCTATTTATTTTCTGAATAATAATGTGGAGATTGAGGCTACTGATCTCTAGAAAAAATTGGATAATGAGCACAATTTCACTGGAATTGCTAGAAAAGTTTTCATGGTTTCATGGATCAGTTTCGTCTGTTAGAAATCAACTATATACGTGTAGTATACAGGGTTTTAAGGTTTAGTTAGGTATAGGAGTCTGTTTATTTCCTTCCCAGATGTATAACTGTTGTTACACACATTAAATCTTCTCTCTTTGTAGTTTACCTCTGAGCTTCAGGTAAAAAAGGTTCTTACAATCTTCCCATTTTCCCATTTTTAGGAACCCAGCTACATTTCTTCATGCCTATACTTGTCTTCCCCTTCCATATGCGTTAAGGCAAGCTACAGGAACCATATTGCAAGAAGTTTGCGCGTCTGGTGTCTTATTCTCACTACTAATGTGCAGACACAAGGTAAAAAACCCGTGCCGAAAAGGTCAAAGTTTCTCAGCCTGGAAATCCATCATAGTTAATGACTGTAGGTATGTTTACTCGCAGGTTGTCAGTCTTGCTGGTGCACAGAAAGCGTCTCTCCATCCCGATGACTTGCTTCTACTCTCAAATTTTGTCATGTCATCAGAATCATTCAGGCAAGTGCTAAATATTTTGTCCATTTACCCACCGGGAACCATACATCTGTTTGTGTAACTTGTTCTCACTGCTAACAGGACATCAGAATCTTTCTCACCAATCTGCCTACCAAGATACAACGCTCAGGCCTTTTTGCATGCCTATGTCCACTTCTTTGATGTGAGTCAAATACTTGTAAAGAGCTTCTTAAATTCATCCACAGTGCACAATGTGAAATATTAACTTACTCGATGGTGTAGGATGATACATATGTAATATTGCTTACCACACGTTCAGATGCGTTCCATCATCTCAAAGATTGCAGGTAATAAAAGCTATATCATACTTGAAGGTACTCGTGTTTTTTACATGAGAAAATGCTTAAAATAAGCATGTTATTGAGTTCCATAAACTTGTACATGGTTAGGGTACGCCTTGAGGCTGTTCTTCTCAAGTCAAATATTCTAAGTGTGGTTCAAAGATCAATCGCGGAAGGTGGAATGCGTGTTGAAGATGTACCAATAGACCGCAGGCGTCGATCATCTACTACTAATCAAGAACAAGACTCACCTGGTCCCGACATATCTGTGGGAACCGGAGGTCCCTTTGGACTTTGGCATTTCATGTACCGTAGTATATACTTAGATCAATACATTTCCTCGGAATTCTCACCCCCAGTAACTAGTCACAGACAACAGAAAAGGTAAAATTCATGAAACTCCATGGGAAACCAAGTGATTAGTATTTGGAATGGAAAAGTACTGATGTAGTAGTTGTGTTGCAGTCTATATCGAGCATACCAGAAACTTTATGCTTCAATGCATGTAAAAGGATTGGGACCCCACAAGACTCAATATAGAAGAGATGAAAACTACAGTAAGTTCGAATTTGCACACATGTTTGACACGAAAGATGAGAATCTTCTCGCTGCGGAACTGACTAAAAGTTGATTGTGATAACTTGCAGCTCTTCTATGTTGGGTCACACCAGATTTTGAACTCTATGCAGCATTTGATCCACTTGCAGACAAGGTGAGAGATTCTTTAAAACTTTCTGATGAAGTCATATATATATAGCTTAAATCGAAGAAATACACGGATCTCTGATAATGATACTGATGAAATCATATGGTAGGCGATGGCGATAAAGATATGCAATCAGGTGTGCCAAAGGGTAAAAGATGTGGAGAATGAAGTGTTCTTGCAAGGAGCTAGTCCTTTCTCTTGGTGATAATATTTTACTATTCACTCTTTAATATATATGTATTTTTTTTTAATCTTTCTACTGGTTTGACCCCCTATATTGTGCTAGTACCACCCACCTTAATAAGGCAATAATGTAATTGTACCCAGAAACCCTTGAGAGAAAGCTATTTCATTGCCTTTATTGTTATTAATTAGCTTGAATAGTCAAAATTGAGATGATGTAGACAAAAATTGAAACTATTTGAAAAGTGAGCAATAATATTAAGGTTTTGATGGAAGGATGGAGACGAGAGTTGGTTGTTACTTGTTGTGTGGTTTTAGTTTAAATGCCCATCACTGTGGTGCTCCTTCCTAATTATTTTATTTCTAATTTTTCATTTATTCTCAAATTACAAAATAAAAAAGTTTGTATTCCTTTTAAAAGATAATTTTTTACTTACTACATGATAATTTGGGCTATGTGCCTATGTGCAAGACAATTATCATGTGTATATG
>Ga0041059_1002124_pt1 | contig 15107 bp, 12 predicted proteins | sample AraColnosormetaG_FD_56232 | JGI IMG/M metagenome (GOLD analysis project Ga0041059, IMG submission 56232) | Arabidopsis roots microbial communities from North Carolina, USA - Col MF nosort | ecosystem: Host-associated > Plants > Roots > Unclassified | place: USA: North Carolina | collected...
ATTAATGATAGTAATATATACCACCTGGGAAATCAACAAAATTTGTTTCTTTTTCAATATACATAAATTTAAGGAAAATAATGTTGCACATCTATATTTTTATTTCACCTAAATTACAGCAAAATTATTCAACGATTTCTTTTCATTTTATTTTGAGATTTTGGATTTTTATGTATTTTTAAAATTAATAAAGAGAAATTCTTCAAATTTAGGGTTTACTTATTTTTTCAATAATTCTTTATATATTTGATAAAATTGAAAGATGATTAGAAATGCCTAAAAGTAAGATTGAGACGTCCTGTTCGGAGCTTGGACTCGTTGAGTAGAGACATGGGAGCTGAGTTTGGTATGATTGACTTGACGCCATGGAAGATCATTCGCGATTCTCCCCCGAATATTAACACATCTCCTGATTCTAATATCACTCCTTGAGCTTCTTCTACGTCTCTCTTCTCTCCGTACAAGAACTCTGCAGAATCACCTATGGAGAAGGACACTATCGGCAACCCTCTTGCTATACTCTCTTCGCTTTCGTCACGGTCCTGCCATAGTTATACGCCAATACAAAACAACGCATTATTAGTGTCAAGAGAACCCTTCAAAGAGGTTTAAAGTCAAACTGCACAACACCTGATGGAGACCAAGTCTTCCAGTTTCTGAGTAGAAATTGACTATGCAAATGTCTGGTGACATCACTGGAAGTATCCTCTCCGCATCTTCTGTTCCTGATTCTCTATCTATGAGAGCATGTGCCTCTCGGATCGCCTTTTCTACCAAGACATTAAATGTGACAGGGATCTCTGGTGCTTTACTATCAATGTCAGTGTTTTTCCTGTATTTAGTCTGAGGATCCCAGTTTCGCCCAAGGCACATCATTTGCAGATGAAGCTTTGAACCAACACTATACCCCGGTTGGTAAAATCCTGTGGGCTTAACACCAAGTTCTCGGCATGTTTTCACAATGTCAACCTATAAGCATGTACAACTCTTTACTTTACTAGAGAAATATGTGGATTATGTGATCATTTTCACAGTTTTTTACCTGTATATCAGGCGTAAGGAAGTCTTTAAGAAGCACCATTCCAGGCCTTATAACTTTGTGTTTATTACTAACTTCAACAGTTTCTCTGTTTGTTTCATCCGCCAAAATCCAATCTTTTATACTTGTATCATTTCTTTCGAGGACTGAAGAACATATGTCGAAAGGCGGAGGATCCTTTATCCTCTGAGGACTTTGATCCCTACTCTTGAATCCAGAATTCCTGTGATTCCTAACCTTGCGGATTTTCAAATTTTGAGATTGTGAACTTTTACTAGAAGAAGAAGGGTTGGTAGAATCAAAATGAACCATACTTGTTGGAGAGCCAATACCAGCGCCAACCTCAAAAGTTGTCCCATTGGATTCTTCATGTAAAAACCGTGAAGCCCGTCTCCTCCTCCTATTCTTACATCCCAAATTCCTCTGCAAAGACAAAGCATCCTTACCGCTTGTCCAGTTTTGAAGCTGTGAACTTTGACATGGAGTAGAAGGATTGGTAGAACCAAGATAAAACTTCTTCGTCTTAGAGCCACCAGTAAGTGGTGGAAATTGCTCTTCATAATCATTAAGTGAGTCAAGCGATGCAGTCTGCTTAACAGAATTAACATAACGTGTCCTTTAGATACCGCCACGATTATGCTTTGATCATAGGAAAATCACTGGGAGCCAATGGAGAGTTCATAATCTCTAAACAACAGTACTTGATATGGTATGCCACTGGAAATTGAATATAAACTATGAAAGCATGAGAGCATTTTTTTCCAATCAAATTCATGCGATCAGCGGCATAGTAAAAATGGTTCAAAATCAGCGAAACTAGGTTGAAAGATAATAGTCTAGAGAATGCGAAAACGATCACTCACATGCGTCTTTGGGATCGGAGAGTGAGGAGAAGAACTCATTATCGTCCTACTCGCCGACGGAGAGCACAGCCGAAGGACGATCTGGTGGCGGGAAGTAAGATGAAACGAGCGATGGATAGAGTTCAACATAGTCGAAGAAGCCTCGATTTATCGGCGACGACAAGAGACGCATCGTCTTCTACGCCGTCGGCGCAGAGCCTTCTTTCTAATTATATATTGATCTTCCCGAGAACACATCAGTAATTTCAAATTACACTATTTTAATTACATGGGCCCATGGGCCTCGTAACATAGATAGCAAGGGTCTTCCACATTAATTTGTGGGAGCGAAATGAGTTTTCTACGCGCACGACAGGCGGGTGATGAACACGCTCGAATGGTAGCCGCCGACACCTTCCTTAACTTATTAACTCAACATACTTTAGTGTCAAATCTTAGTTTATGTCAGTATTCAAACGTATTGTTACATCTAACAGGAAAAAGGTAAATTAAAATCTTGACTCTAAAACCTACCAGGTAATATAGAAGAAAGAAAGATGTGTAGATTTTATCTTTTAAAAATGGACCAAATGATTCTGCTATTTCGAGTGTGAGGAGGTTGTAGAAAACCAATCATATTCGACAAAAAATCAATTAAGAAGAAACCAACCACCAAACCCCATTCATTAATTTCCTTTGCTTGGAAGACAGCTAAATTAACACCAAAGAAGGCTTGTTCAAACTCACAGTTACATTTTTACACGGAACCATCCATATACAAAAAGACACACTTGCCAAAAGCTATACTTAAATTATCAAAGTTTTAGTCATGCACTTTAAACCAAAGTGAATGCGACAGTTACTATAATAATCTTCTGATCAATTTACGTAACTCTTGTAACTGTTCATTGCTCTTATTTAACAAAAAGGTAAACGTATTATATGATTCGGAGTTGCATTACCGACACAAACTGATTAAATATTATAATAATAAGACGATGGAACACAAAATAAACTAATATATGAAAAACATTTTATAAAATTTCAACGTTTTATTTTCCAAATTTTGCAGCGGAATTAGCAGAGGAAACATCTGCGGATTCCGAAGCAGGAAGTGGATTGTGATCTCTGAATTGGGTAGTCAGCAGAAGAGTCGAAGGATGAAAATCTTCGCATGACATTCCTTTCTGTTTGAAACTTGAACAGATCGTACTCATTTTCGTCGATCAACACTCTCTCCGACAGAGATGGTGGTGATGAAGCCGACAGTTTCTTAGCCTTACCATTGTGATCGCCCGATAGCCAGAAGAGCCTTGTCGGGATTAGTGCGAGGATTTTCTTGGTGGACTTTTTGGAACGGCGGCGGATTTGGTCGCCGGAGAAAGAGAAATGAGACGGCGGAGGAGTGAGAGGTGGCAGAGTAGGTAGCTCAGAGGAGGGGTGTTTGGGTGTGCCTGGATGAGATTCCCATTCGAAAGGGACGGCACCGGCGGCTCCGTCGTAGTAGTAGATTCTAAAGGAAGGACAAGCAGCTGATACCGACGAAAAACGTTGTTTGGTCGACGGTAGCTTACCGGAGAAGGTGGCGGTGTCTTGCTTTTTCAGTGAGAGTGAAGCTGCCCGCTCAGATCCCGCGTTTGGCATTATTGTCTTGGGAGAGTGAGAGAGAGAGAGGGAAGGAAAGAGAGGGAGAGATGTGTGCATGAGACATATGGAGTCAATCTATCATGTATATATGGGTGCCTGGTGTCTTTGGTACGGTTTTTACTTTTGGGCTTATTTGTTTGGCTTTGGTGTCTATAGAAACTATATATTAAAAGCAAAATGTAATAATTAATGATAGTGAAATAATAGTTTCAATAGTGCGGTTAATTAGCTCTCATAGTTAGAACTTATAAAGATACATCTCGAAGTGTGTTGGTCCAATCCTACAAAGGCAATAACCACTCGATGGATATATAAAGTCATCACAACTTATTAGACCCTTGAACACTAAGTAATGCTACCGGGTACAAAAGAAAACACTCACATATGAATAATGAGGAGATCTAAATACGTCATACTCAAGGCAAGATATTTGTATCACATGTATATAGCAATTAACGATTCATCCATGAGAATATTTACATTACAAGCCAACATATACATAACTTCAACACAAACATGTCATTGATGAGTAGATTTTATTAAGAAAGGTGTGGTTATTGTAGAAGCATTTATTTGGAGAGTAGATAGGACCATTGATGAAAACAATATGAATTGAATAATTGGTTTTTATCTGATTAAATTGGAAAACAGTGTATGACTAAACGAGCCACGACCCATGCATTCCTACATGTGCTCCACATACCTCCGAGCATTGCTTTCCTTAGTATATACACACTGATAGACCCCATGGTCGGTCCATTCTTTTGCATTAATATCTTTCATGTGATATTCATATACTCGCTCCCCTCATCAGAATTTACATCTCTTCGTTAAAGGTTAAACAAGAAGACATAATTACATTTTCTTCCGTCCATTAAAGAAAAATGAGAGATTTTTTTTTTAAAAAATTGAAGGTCTTTAAAGTATTGAGAACCGTGACCTATTTATAAGGTTTAAAACCAACAACCAAATTTCTCATTTGTTGGGTTGTGAAAGATAATTTGGCGAATATCATACAAATGCGATTAATTACGGTTTAAACATCTCCATTAAGGTATTGACAGTATCAAAATAAGGAGAAGAAAATGGAACAAACAATTTTGTCCAGAGGTGTATAAACTTGGAGTATCATATTCTTATAGCAGATGAAATAAAATACTAGTTAGTTTATTTGTTTGGAAAACAAAATAGGTAATGTGAATATAGATTTTAAAAGTAATTTTGATACTACAGCCCTTTAATTAGATTGAAAATAATAATAATAATAAAGAAAGGACCAATCATATGTTTGACAAAAAAAAGGGCCAATCATATAATTCTGTTACCATGGATCTAAATGAGAGGAGACTCTTGCTTTTTCACAAAAAAAAAGAAAAAGAGAGAGAGAGCAGCAACCCCAGCAGCATCGAAGATCGTCGATCGTCGATCGGTTGCTCTCTTTCATTAATCAGATCTAATTGATACCCAAGCTTCTTCATCGGAGGCCGTGTAAGCTAGCTTCTTCTTCTTCATCTTTTCGTACACTTATTTGATTGTTGTTTATGTATCGATTCTATGGAATAAGAGCTTTTAGCACATATTAATTTGTCCCCAGTCTCGTCGTATATGCAGACCTATTTAGCGCTTATGGTTTGATTTAGATCTGTTTAATTTAGCGTTTCAACCTAAAATTGTTGACAACTCAAAATCGGAATCCCCCAAAAAGTGTCTGTTGACTTATGAATATGGCCATCTCCAAATCGGTTTTTGATCCATCATCATTAAATTTGGTAATATATAGATCTCACGAGGAAACATGGGCGGTAGATTTGGAGTCCTCCTAGTCCTCTTCCTCTTGAGCTGGTCTTGTCATGCTACAAACCCGATTCTTCTCGAACCATTCGGTAAGAACATTTTTGAAGGCATCTAGAGTCTCTCTTGCACCTGTTTCTAATTCAAATTTGTTAAAATCTGTTCACTGGATTATTTGAATACGTTACGTTTTCAGAAAGCATTCAATCTGATATAGACATCCTGATGTATGTTTTTTTTTTTAATTGGGTTTAAGAAGTTTGCTCCATATAATATTTGTGTTGATCTCCTATGTATGATTGTTTCGTTTGCAGAATCAGCTCATGATGACAACCAAGTCTGTGAACTATGTGACAAGTATGTCACGCTAGTCATTGATTACCTTCAAGACTACGACAACCAGAATGAACTCGTTGAGGCCCTTCATATCAGCTGCTCTCAGATTCCTCCTCTCAAAAAACAGGTCTTCATTGAGTCCTTGGTTGTTTTTGCTTTCTCTATTCCTTTTCTCAGACGTGGTTATATGTTAACTATGCCCAACTCATGTGTTTGTTGCAGTGTCTTTCAATGGTAGATCATTACACCCAACTTTTCTTCACACAAGTCTCTACTATCAAATCAGACCAAATCTGCAAACGGCTTAACCTCTGTCAAGCTGTGACACCGGCCTTTGCCTCTCAAGTCCATCAAGGAAACTGCGAGGCTTGCCGCGAGACTGTCTCTGAGGTTGTCACCAAACTCAAGGATCCTGAGACTAAGGTTTGCTCAACCTTCATTCCTTCTATTATCACATACCTATTCTGTGTCGCAAACCTTAGGCTTAGCACTAAGAATTATATCAGTTAGAGATATTTATTATTGCTGCTGAAGATTGACTTTTGCCTTGTGAATGTTGCAGCTGAAGATAATTCGGTTACTTCTCAAGGAATGCAAGTCGCTTAACAATTACCAGGACAAGGTAGCTAACTAATAAAGAATGCCCGCAAAGCTCTCTCTATTTAAGCTGAGTTTTGTGATACTTTTATGGATCATCATCAGATAATAACAATGTGTTTGTTTATGATGGTGAATAGTGCAAGAAGATGGTATTCGAGTACGGGCCTCTGATGCTTACGGATTTGCAGAAGTTTCTGGAGAAGAAAGACGTGTGCACTATCCTCCACGTCTGTCCAGGTCCAGCCACCCACCGTGACTACGTTCCTGCGGTGGAGTCATTGGCAGATTCGTAAATTCGGCCACCTTGGTTTTGTCGTCATTCACACTAATACCATGCCATGATCGTGATGCTAATTTAATTTGGTAACCCGGTGGTCATGTAAATACTGATTGATATATTAAAAACATAACTACACGATTGATGATTCTTGTGTGATTTGAAAAGAACGCTGTCTAAAGGCCCATTGTCCATCGATGGGCCTTTTTGCTAATTTCTACATTGCCCATGTTGTGTAGTCTGATTTTCGCTAAAACGTTACGTTGATGCGTGTACTCAATCACTCGCCCACCATTTTCTTCTGTGAAACAGTTGGCAAAAGTTAGGGGCCGCCAAGCTGGTTTAAACTGACCCACAAGCGAATAAATGTCAGACACGTGTAAAGGACAAAGAGAGCAAGTGTCACCGTATCTATAAAAGCTAACATTAGAGGATATTCTTGCTTACGTGTGACATCGTCACTGGTACATATCATCTAAAGGAATCTTTGATCAACACTACTCTGGAAAACAAATTGTATACTATTTATAAATCTGTTGACTGTATGTATATTCAGAATTATGTGATTGATTGACTAAAAGCGACTGATTTTTAACCTTTTATAATACAAACAGAACAGTGTACATATCCAATGTAGTGAAACAAATCCTTTTATTGGGAAATAAAATTAATTTTGTAAATGAAAATTTCGTTAAAACAAACCTTAATGCTTATCGTATATTTATTTAGCTTGAAAACTAAAGAAAAGATGTAAAAAAAAAAGAACTAAGTTTGGTTAGTGTGTGTAATGACGATGAAAGATGATGAGAAGTGATAACTTATTTTAAGGGCTAAGAACAACAACAAAGTTGATTATTAGAAGAAAGAAATAATTAAAAAGCAAATTGCAAACAGCGAAAAGAGAGATGATGACAAAAAATGGTTAGTAACGGCCAAAAGGTAAACAGGTTGGCTGCTCTTTGTTTCCATTAAAATTAGTAAAAATTCCGAGAATGGCATTTTCGCAATTCATAGATATCATCAACTTGTGTGTTTGTTGGCCGATTATAATATAAAGGAAGGGAAACTCTTCTTCTCTTTCTTCTCATTTTCTCTCAATTCCTCGCAGCTGAAGCTATTTGGCATATACTTGTCTTCGCTTTTCGTAGCTCTTTCGCGCATAATAATAACTGAGGTAATTGTTCGATTCTGGTTCGCAGCGGATTTTGTCGATGCTATTGAGGAATCTAGATTTCTGTGATGGATAGATATAAGACATATCTTATGTCTCTGTTCCGATTCGATCTGTTTGTTTCGTTCCTAGTTCGATCTACTTAGATTTCGTCCCATGTTTATAGCTCTCAATCGCTTTGAATCTTGTCTTTAGTGTTCGATTTTCTGGTGTTTAATTAGGAGCAAACTAGATAGGCCTTCTTTGTTGATCCTGTCATTAATGGTTTGCTCTCTATGTTTCAGGTTGTTGTTTAATCAAGAAGAGTGTGCAAAAATTGGAAGGCCAGGGAATGCAGAAACATGTATTTGAAAGCTGAACTCAATTGCTCTACACCACCCTCTCAGATCCTTTGTCCCTTTGGGCCCTTGTTCTCCCTCATCCCTTATGTGGACACCCATTTTCTAAACCCCTGCTTCCACACCTTCCAGCCTTCCTCTCACAATGCTAGAAAAAACGCCACTTGGAAGCATGATCTTTGCGAAGACGGTTGATCCGACACTAACAGCCTCCTCCTGAGTTCCTCCTCTACCCTTTATGTTGTCTGCGTTTTAGTATATTCTAGGGTGGTCTTTTTATTTAGTGGTATTAGTAGTGCTCTAAGCTAACCAGTTAGTCAATGGAGAAGAAAGGATCTGTGTTGATGCTCCGTTATGAGGTTGGGAAGTTTCTCGGTCAAGGTACCTTTGCTAAGGTATACCATGCTAGGCATTTGAAAACTGGTGATAGTGTAGCGATTAAGGTCATCGACAAAGAAAGAATCCTCAAAGTTGGCATGACCGAGCAGATTAAGCGAGAGATCTCTGCCATGAGACTCTTGAGGCATCCCAACATCGTTGAGCTCCATGAAGTCATGGCCACCAAATCTAAAATCTACTTCGTCATGGAACATGTTAAGGGTGGTGAGCTCTTCAACAAAGTGTCAACTGGGAAGCTGAGAGAAGACGTTGCGAGAAAGTACTTTCAGCAGCTTGTACGCGCTGTTGACTTCTGTCACAGCCGTGGAGTATGCCACAGGGACCTGAAGCCGGAGAATCTCTTGTTGGATGAGCATGGGAATCTTAAGATCTCTGATTTTGGTCTCAGCGCTCTTTCTGACTCTAGAAGGCAAGACGGGTTGCTGCATACTACATGCGGGACCCCTGCATATGTTGCACCGGAGGTGATAAGCAGGAACGGGTATGATGGGTTTAAAGCGGATGTGTGGTCCTGTGGAGTGATATTGTTCGTCTTGCTCGCTGGATATCTTCCTTTCCGTGATTCCAATCTGATGGAGCTGTATAAGAAGATAGGCAAAGCTGAAGTCAAGTTCCCCAACTGGCTTGCTCCGGGGGCAAAGAGATTGCTCAAGAGGATCTTGGATCCTAACCCCAACACAAGGGTATCAACTGAGAAAATAATGAAGAGCTCTTGGTTCCGTAAAGGCCTACAAGAGGAGGTGAAAGAATCAGTTGAGGAAGAGACAGAAGTGGACGCAGAGGCAGAGGGAAACGCAAGTGCAGAGAAGGAAAAGAAGCGGTGTATCAACCTGAACGCGTTTGAGATCATATCTCTGTCCACGGGGTTTGATCTCTCGGGACTGTTCGAGAAGGGAGAGGAGAAGGAGGAGATGAGGTTTACATCAAACAGAGAGGCATCTGAGATAACAGAGAAGCTGGTGGAGATTGGGAAGGACCTTAAGATGAAAGTGAGGAAGAAGGAACACGAATGGAGGGTGAAAATGTCGGCTGAGGCTACAGTGGTGGAAGCGGAAGTGTTTGAGATTGCGCCGAGCTATCACATGGTGGTGCTAAAGAAGAGCGGTGGAGATACTGCTGAGTATAAGAGAGTCATGAAGGAGAGTATAAGACCGGCTTTGATCGACTTTGTATTAGCTTGGCACTGAAACATATTCTATCCTTTTTATGTGTCTTCTTCTTTTAGAATGTTTTTCTTGTTTTGTTTTGCCAATGTGTTTAGTTTATGTATTTTCTCTTGAGTCTCATCTTAAGACGTGTTTCGTATTTTTCTAGGTGTCAGTGTAACAATAATAATATGTGAGGACCAATTATATAGTTTGAGACAAAATAAGTAGATTTCTTTATCAGATAAAATAAAATAAATTGAGCCTTAATGAAATAAGCCAATAGACCGACAACGGTTTTAGGAAGCATTATACTACTATTTTGTAGTTATTTCGTATTATTGTAGTCTTTTGGATGATCTTTTTGTGTATTAACAAAGTCAAAACAAATTTATAATTTAACTTACGTTACAGAATTTGTTAATGGTGTGTTTTCTTCTTCTATTTTTTTGGTAAGAAATGGTGTTAAAAAAATGAGAAAAAGAATCCAATGGTAAGATTAGTGTTCATACATGTATTGGAAAATGACAAAGTGTCTTTATTGGTTGGATGATTGTGATTGGGCCAATTCGAGAAGACGACTAAAATGGACAAGCTCATTGAATTCACGGCCTCCAGTGGACCACGTTGGCCCATAATCGGATATACACCATACATTTATCAGTTGGTCAAATCAAAACCTTTTATCATAGAGTGCAGAGTATATTTTTCTAAGGGTTTTGCTTAATCCGCTATCTTTTAGTGGGCCAACAACTACAAATTGGATTGAAGGAGAACCAAGGAAACCACCCAATTTAAGACTCTTGTCTTTTCGTAATCTAACCAACATAACGTGCTCGTCAGATTTTTGCATTTGTGTGTTTCCTACTTTTCCTTTTATGCTCAACAGGATAATTAGTTACATATAACCACAATTAAGGAATTAATTAAAGCATATTAAGTGCTTTAAAAGTGTACGATGTGATTGTGTATATAGTAAATTGGATAATATATAGATCGTGGAGCCTACAATTATTGCATTGAAAAGGTGATATATATGTTGATTACAGTAATTATAACTGCTGAAGCTGAAATTAATGGATTATGGATGATTGGATTCAATGTGGATACCAAGAAAAGAAAATGATTGATGAGAATTATTGGTGTATGATCTTATATCACAGCCACATGCGATAGGATTATATAAAGTCCACTAGCTATATATCTATTTTAATAGTATATTTTTACAATGATGTGATAAGGACAACCTCTTACTTATCAAAAAGGTGAAAGTAGATCAGTTGTGTTAGTTCATGGCTCAAATCTTGACACTTCTTTTTACATAATGACAAAATTAATAGCAGAAGAAGACTGTGTTTTATGAGTTGTTAAAAATTACATCTATATGTATGTTAAATATCATGTTGAATAGTTAACTAATCCTTAAGTAATGGTTAAGTTAGAGTGTCTTGTACACATAGCATTACTTCACATCCACGATACGTTACTAATGTATTATAGTGGCCATTTAAAACAAGTAATACATTTTTTTATATTTTATTTTTCATTTATATAAAATATAATTATGATTACATAACAAGAAGATACATACTTGCCAACTAAAAATTAAGATTTGTCGAGAAATTTCCTGAATAATTATGTCAGAGATATTCTCCGGGTAAAAAAAAAAGCAATTACATATAACCCGGGATATTTTTTTTTAATTATTATTTGGATAATTTATTTGACAGATACCTAAACTACGACGTCGTATGTACTTGAGTTGGTTCTGGGTCCGTTTGGTCTGATTCGTGCACAAGCTCGACGAAGAAAGGCCTGAGTGTATCTGTCCATAAATCTCGTCCAGATGCAGCGGCTCTTTGTCTCTTCCTCACCTCTATCATAACCAGCTCGTCCGTTAGCTGGTTTATCTCAACCACCATTGCGAAGTTACCTTTTTGCCCCTCGATCTTCATCCCCCATGTTTCCTTCTTCGCCACCGTCAGATTCTCCGCCGACACGATCTCCTCCAGCCTCTCCACCACCCTCTCCGCCGTCCACGCCGACACGAACCGTTCCACTCGGTCGTACTTTCTGGCGTCTCCGAAAAGACCGGAGAGATTGAACCCTGGAGATCCTGAGATGATGTCGAATGCGTTCATCCTCCTTGCTCCCATCTCGCTGTCGGTCTCGTCCGCCGGGAGTTTCATATCGGAGTCCTCTAGATGGAATTTAGACATCCGATCGTCGTAGCCCTGTTTGAACCATGGATCGTGGATGATCTCTTCGATAGTGATCCTCGTCTGCGGATTCGTGTCTAAAAGCCGAGTCAGCAGTCGCCGGAGATCCGGTGAGGTCCACTTGGGAATGCGAAATTCTCCCTTGTAGATTTTCCGGTACATAACCATGAGATTATGGTCGTTGAAAGGGAGATAACCGGCGTTGAGGACGAACAGTATGATTCCACATGACCATATGTCGATTTTAGCACCGTCGTACCCTTTCTTCGCCAAAACCTCAGGCGCCACGTACGCCGGCGTACCACAGAGTGTGTGGAGGAGGCCGTCGGGTCGGATCTGATCGGTAAGAGCGCTGAGTCCGAAATCAGAGATCTTCAAATCGAGCTTCTCGTCGAGGAGGAGATTCTCCGGTTTGAGATCACGGTGAAAGATGCCGCGGGAGTGGCAATATCCGACGGCGGAGATGAGCTGCTGGAAATAACGACGGCTAAGATCCTCGCAGAACCTGCCCTTGGAGACTTTGGCGAATAGCTCACCGCCCTTGGCGAATTCCATGACGAAGAAGATCTTGGATTTGGTGGCGAGGACCTCGAACAGGCGCACGATAGAAGGGTGGCGCAGACGGTGCATGATAGCGATCTCTCTCTGAATGTTGCCATTGAGTCCTCCTTTCTGCAGCCGTTGCTTGCTCACCACTTTGATCGCAACGCTCTGACCCGTCGCTGTGCTCCTCCCGTGGTACACTTTCGCGAAGGCGCCGCATCCCACCAATTTTCCGACCTCGTATTTGCCGAAGAGCTGTCCACGGCGGTTCTCCGGCGGAAATTCCACCGGGTCAGAATCTACCATTAAAAACAGAATCTGCTAGGTCAATTATGGTACACAGAAACTGAGGTCATTGCGAATGAATCAACGCCGTAGAAAAAAAAGAAAAGAAGTCTGAGAGAGAGAGTGTTGTTATTAATAGAAGAAGCGAAAGGAAAATTAGTAGTTTGAAAAGTAAAAAGATATGAACAAAAGTAACAGATATTTAGAGAGATCTGTTAGCAGAGAAAACAAAAGAGAGACAGACAAATTGGGAGGATTCGGATAAGAGATAAGCCATGCTCTGTATCGAGTTGTTACATATATATTACTGTCTTGAGGTAGGAGATGAGGGTATTTTTGTCAATTACTATCAGATTCTTTTTCCTTATTTTCTTCTTCTTTATTTTCTTTGTAAAGACGTGGGAGATTTTCTGTTTTGTTTTCTTAATATATCTATTAAAAAAAGAAGAAGAAGAAGATGAAGATGTGGACAAGAAGTTGAATTAGAACCATACAGGTGTCCCGTCGCTGTTGTCGTGTTGATTTGGTATCTCCGAGGGTTTAGGCTGTAGAATATACTCATTTCACACATATACGCTTCGTCGTATCTTCGGCTATTTGCTATAATATTATTATTACAAGAACATATAAACATGTTTCCTCCAATATTGTTGAATATTATTATTTTATGGTCAACTCAAAACGGAGAATTGTTCTTTCGACTAGCCTAGGCAGCTAGCTCTAGTTAGTTAGTAATTCAGCTAACCACTGCTTTGTTTAGTCATCAATCGTGGTTAAGTCCTTTGAACATCCAAATTCCCCTTATTAGTATTAGTTCAAGTCTCATTTTGAGCACCAGGCTATATATTGCGGTTGACAGGTTACTACAACTCCCGCCCCACTGCTCAAGGTTGGAATCGTCCTATAACTAGTGTCATTTCCTAATCTTCCTTAATCTTTTCAAATCACTATCTAAACTCTACGTTCATTTTTAATTATGATTCTTATGTTTATTTTTCCACTCCATCACTGTTCCAAATAACTTGAATTATTTATCAAATTTAAACAATACTTGGGAAAATATATTTCATGCTTTTTGTATACATTTCACAGTTGTTTATTTCACTATTTTTAGAAAATATATTTGCTTATGTTGGAATCATTAGTTAATACATTTGGAAAACATATGTCATTCCTTTTTAAAAATCTCCAGTTGTTTTTTCCCATATTCGTGGAAAAATAAATCGAGTCTTATGGGCAAATTGATCTATTTGATGCTTTTTGAAAAAAAGAAATATGACTACATTTAAGATTTCAATTGATTATTTTCAATATATGTTTCACATTATAAAGTACAAACAGTGCGCTTGAAAAAATAACTTTTGCCCAAAATAAAAAAGAAAAACAAATTTGATTAATATTTAACATTATCTCATTGTTTTTTTTTAATAGTTACTATTTTCTTACTTAGCTAAGTTGGAAAGTCAGTATAATTTTATAAAGATGTATTAGTTCCATGTATGATCACTACCCACAATCACACTAATTATGTCCCAATTCCTCAGACTTAAACATTTGACGACTTAGAAATCATCGCATTGCATTGTTAGAGTGCAAGGCTTTTATAATCTTGTGAAGTTTTGGTTAAAGTTTAATACCAAAAAAAAGAGGATAAATTTTGCAGTGTCAATTTTTATAGTAAATCTACGACGTGATCTACCCACCGCAGCGTACAACAAAATATAAAATCAATTTTAATTATTTTTGTAATTTATCCAAAACACACAACGTTTTAAAGATTAGATAAATCGTACGTTACTATTTTCGCTGTCACGCTGTGCCCATTTGTACATATATATAAATCCAAGCCACACATAAATTAGTACTATTTTTTTTTGGTAGGCATAAATTAGTACTACAGTATTCACATAAAACCAAATCAACATCTTTTTTAATATATATAAATCCATTAAAAGACATGTACGGGAATAAAATAAAAATAAATTACCGCGTTAATAATGTGATGTACGAAAGATTTCATTTGTTTTTAATTTTGATTTTTTCTGATGCTGTTTCATGGAAGCTTCTTTCGTTGGGGAAAAAGAGAAGGAGGAAGGAAAGAAGCTCGTTAAATAATTACGAAATCAAGGTTCTGTCAATAAAAATGGATGGTTATATAATTGCCCCTTTTCTTTCGTTGGTTCGAAAGGTTGCTCCAATCAAAATATCTACTGATTTTGAATACATTATTAATTGTTGACAAACAAAATAAAAGAATACATTATTAATTTAGCTTGTTACTTTTGGTCCCATGCAAGATTAATGTGACCATATAACCCATTTTTACGACAAAATTTAACGATATAATATATATGACCATAAATAACTTCTGAAGTAATTAACAAAAGAAAACATAAATAAAATGAATTAAAAAAATGGAATATACGAGGTCCATGTTAATATGTTATAAACACGTTTACAAAAAAAAAAAAAAAA
>Ga0041059_1002125_pt1 | contig 15102 bp, 11 predicted proteins | sample AraColnosormetaG_FD_56232 | JGI IMG/M metagenome (GOLD analysis project Ga0041059, IMG submission 56232) | Arabidopsis roots microbial communities from North Carolina, USA - Col MF nosort | ecosystem: Host-associated > Plants > Roots > Unclassified | place: USA: North Carolina | collected...
GTATTGGGTAATAAGAATACTAAAATGATACTACTATAAACAAATTTGGAAATCAAAAAAAGAAAAAAAAAAACAAATTTGGAAATCAAATTAGACTTATGTTTGTTTTACTTGATTAATTAATTTGAATTTAAAATTAGACAAATTTTGACTTTTAGTTTTACCTTCTGTAGTGCAGTAGTAGATTAGAGAGAATCATACAATTACCCTTGTTTTATTTACGGTGCAACCTCGTGTCGTTTTCATCTTTCAGCCTTGATATGCTTGCCATCTTTACGTCAATAGTTGGCACGCAGTTCTATTTTAAGATAGAAAAACGGCGAACAGTTTTGAACCAGCAGGTTCAGTTTATGTCGTTAATAGTTTTTTTTCCCGAAACAAGTAAAAAGTCACATTATTATGGTTTTGTGACTTGTGTGCGAGTTTGTAGAAGCTTTACTGATATAGAAATGCCGTTGCCGATGCAGTCTCTCTTCCTCTGTTTCTGATTCCTGAATAAATTTGTTAAACGATGGAGAAGATCGTTCGTTCTTCTTCGCTGATTCTACTTGTTGGCCTCCTTCTTTTTATGAATTTTCACGGATTTGTCCGGATCGCCGAAGCAACGAAGCGACGGATCGAGATCTCCGATGACCTAGACGACGTTGAAGACAATGAAGAAGACGAGTCATGGAAAGAGTGGGGGAAGAAAGCAACGACCCCGGAATTTGATCCGCCTCCGGATTTCACCAATATGGGATTCGATCAGATCCAAGAGGAAATGGCTAAACGGACTTTTGGAACCGTCGTCGGTTTCGTCAAGCTCCGGTTAGGCGTCCCCCGTACCAAGGTAAACTAAAATCCAAATCGAATCGTGAATTTGGGGTCCTTAAGTTATAGTTTCAGTTACTGTTCAAAATTCTCTGAATTCGATATGGGTCCAGTTGCTTCAGGGGATTGAATAGTGATCTGTTTATATGTTTCAATCAGGATGTGGTGATTGATATTGCTATGAAATGGACAAAAGTTTTAAGAACAGGAGGGATAGGAGTAAGATTCATGGCTGTAGATCGAAGCACAGTGATGTTCAATATGCAAAATGGGAAGCTTGTGACTGAGGTAAAAGCCACAGAAAACACACAATGCTGAAAACTTTGTTTAGTGGATTAGTCAAAATCTAACATCACAATCATATCTTTCAATTAGCTAAGGGAATTCGTGCTGAGCCAAGAAGAAGCTTACGAGGTCAAGATAGGGAAGCAAGAGTTTAGAAGACCTGGAGATCCTCCATTTGAAGATGTCTTTGACAAATTTCAAGCTGAGCAAAGGAAAGATCACGAAGATGGTGATGGTAACAAGAATGATCTTACTAAGGATGAATTATAGGTCACAGAAAAGCTTCTATAATGGGTAGTACTGAAAGTTCAACTCTTTTACTGAATCTTACCTAAACATGTTTGGTTTTTAGTTTCCGTTGAATGCCGTAGAATACAATAAAGAGGAAAGCTTTGTTTCTTTTCCAATGAGTATATGCACTCATTTAAGCTTATTGCTAAACGTGGAGAGCTCAATAACCTGAATCCTGGGAATGCCTGCTGCTTCAGCTCTCTCTTTCTCAGTGTTGTATCCCCAGGTTCCTGTTTTGAGATAAGTTTTTGTCAGAATAACCAATAAGGGGAACCAGAAGTGATGATATGGGAGAGGGAAGAGACCACCTAGGTATAAACTCCATTTGTCTAATTCAGGCTCTTTTATGACATTTTTCAGCGTTGCGAGTCTGTCTTCCACGAAACTGGCCAAATTAAAAATGCATAGGGATTGTAAACTAATGGTGACCATTACCAAGTCATGCAGATAGAAGAATTATTGATAGATATATAGAACGTGAGTTACTGCAGCGTCAAGCCCTGATGTTCTGGTTTATCTTGAAGTAGCTTTAGAACTTCCACCTTTGGCCTGATGGGATATCACACAGAAAATAAAACTAGATTAAGGGTAGAATCTGGATGAGAAACAAAATCATTGGTGGACCTCATAATGATACTGACCCTGAACCCAAACCATAAATCCTTTCTGATGGTATGATTACACCTGCTATTTCACGCAGTAACGCTTCTGCAAAGCGGCCCTGCAATTTAACCCACCCATACTAACAAAGTTTAGCTCATTATAGTGACAGACAGTATGTGTATCCAGGACAGTTTTGAATAGAATTGGAATCATTACTGCACCTGTTTCGTGGTAACGATATAAATCTTTGAGCTGGCAAATTTCAGTGCATCTGAAACTCCTGGGTAGAATCTGCAAATATAGTAGAAGACTATATCAATCCTTATTTTTTGTATAAGATGGGTCTCTGAAACTTAGAGTTGGTTAGTAAGATTTGATGTTGAAGGCATACCTATTGGCACCAATCCAAGTTGTCAAGTCCTTGTTAATCCAATCATCTCTAACTTTTCCAAACAAATCTACCAAAGCATCTCTATCTTCATCCCAAGCTTCCATGATCACGGGCTTAAACTTTGCCCAGCTCTCCAGTATCCCATCAACCGTCAACCCCTCTGCAACCTTAACAAACAAAGTGCAATTCATCATCTACAATACAAAAAAGGATCACTTAACCAGAACTAAGTATAGTGAAGAAGATTCTGATGAGCATTCACACTCACTGAAGATTTTCGAATAGACGGTATCTTGGTCTCCAATAACAGCCGCACAAGTAGAAGATTTTCATAGCCAGTTTCAACCACAGGTCTCACCTACAAACACCAGCTCTTGAATCTTCAAATTCTTCAAATTCAGAGCTAGAAATAATCTCAATCTAAGCTATTTCAGTAACCAACAATACTTTCTAAGCTGAGAAAAAACAGTAATATACAATATGCATTTGATCGACGATCCATTCCTCTAAAGCGGAATCAACTCCTTCGAACAAATCAGGCCATCTCACTTTGGCTGCCTATAAATACAGAACAATCAAAAGATGTTCAAGCAAAACTGGGCAAGAAATATCACAAAACTCCAAAATTTCAAAATCAGAATCAGAGAAACACAGAAGTATCTCAAATGCGAAAGGTAAAGTTAAAAGAGTGAAATTGACCTTAACAGCAGATAGAGAGCTTTCTCCACAACTATCACAGAGAACTCCATCGAAGTCCAAAGCGTAGAGATCTCCCATTCTCCTTCTCCTTCACCACTACTAGTTTCAATCAGCTGCCACACATTTGTTAGAGACGAAGGTTTTGTTTTTTACTCTTACTCTTCGAGAGCCAATGTTAACAAGCCACGTGTTTGTGACGTTTTTGTAAAAACAAAATCGCATATATTTTTCCGCGTTACGTTGCGTTTGCGTTAGTCCACACGCATATATATGTAAAAAACCTGTTATTATCGGTGGCGTACCCAATCAATTACCGACTGCAGCCGGTCGCAGCGTCTATTCAGCCGACCTAAGAACCGGTATCGCCGGTATCAATAATTGCTGATCTTTTCCTTCTCTTCTTCCCCAGATTCTCAAGTCTCTCTAACTTGGAGAGGAGATAGAAGACATCTCATCATCAATCTCCGGATCCAATCCAATTCTGCATCGACTCTTCAGAGGTATTTCCGATGAACCATTATTTTCCCCTTGTAGAAATTATTCTCCTTTCTCAATTGATGATTGTCCACATAGCTAGATTTTGTGTAAAGAGATATTTTGTATTATAGATTGCATCTACTGCTATTGTTTCCCGATTGATTGAAGCAAGTAGACAAGAAAAGGATTCGGTTTTGTCTGGTTCTGAAATTTCCATTGGTTCCAAATTGTCATCCTTGATGAAGAAGATACTTTGCTATCTATTAGAAACCAGAATGGCTCGTGTATTGCCTGATTCTTTGTTTACCTTTTGTTGATTAGAGTGATTTTGCAATTGGAGATGTTAGATGTTCTCTGTTTGTTTTGTGGCTACTAACCCAAGAAGGTTTCTTTTCAGTTTTATTGGGTCATTGGAGATTTTTTTCGGTTGAGGATGGCTAACAATGAGGAGCATCCTCCTCGAGGGAATGAATGGGAAGTCGTCTCGCTCACTTCATCAGCTTATGCTGCTGCTCCTGGTCCGTATAACGTTGAATCAAGAGATGTGCGCAAGTATGATGCTTACTATGGAGCGGAAACTTCACGTGATCTGTACATGTCTGAACACTTTGTATTCCCACCTAGTGAGCATGAGAATTTACCCATTGATGAATCTTTATTCGTGGCGGAGCAAAGAAAGGATGGCCGAGACTTGATGCTGGAAGGTCAGGGATTGTCTGATCAGTTTCATTATGAAGCTGGAAACAACCAACAGAGTATCTATGGTGAATCTGCGCTTGGTTCTTCTAGACACATGGAATCATTCGGAAGCGAATCAGCCGTGTATGAACACGGATTAGTTGATGCAGAGGGAAACTTAGATCTCCATTCTGATGGTGAGGGTGAAAAGGATGTAAAAAAATCAACACACAACCTTCCTTGTGAAGCTTGGTGGAAAAGGAGAGCTATTTCTATGTATTCACGCACAAGAGAAGCAAATGCGATATGGTCCTTATTCTTTGCAGCTGCGGTCACAGGACTCGTAGTTCTTGGTCAACGCTGGCAACAAGAGAGGTGGCAGGTTTTGCAACTCAAGTGGCAATCAAGCATCAGTAGCGAGGTAATAATCTATAAAATCACGGAAAAAACTTCAATTAAGAATCGTTATGTTTTTTACAAATGGTAACCACCTAACCTAAGCCATTCATTGACGACTCTTGAATGTTTTTTTCCACACAGAAACTGGGCAGAGTACTTGAACCTCTCTCGCGCTTGAAAGACGTGATTGTGAGAAGTAACCCACAAGCTTCTCTCGTAAGGAGTGGCTCCTCCAGTGAGGTCTAGAGACGAACTATGATGTTTGTTGATTCGACAATCTCACACAAGCATAGGTAAGTACAAACTTGGTCTTGAGTTACATGTGTGCGTGATTGTCTAAAGCTATTTACTTTCTTGGGAGCCTATGTTGCTTCATTATCTTGTACTATTAGAATGGAGATCCAGTTGCCTTCTTACAAAGCAATCTCTTTAGGTGTCAAAAGCGCTTGTACTAGTGTGGAAACTGGAAAATATACACATACACTTTTTTTTCTTTCTAATTTGGTAATTATCTATTTCTATTCACTTTTTTTTTCATTCACTTTCATTGTATGCTTACTATAAGAGGCCAAATATATAACACATACGTTCTGATTTGCAGTAGAAATGACAGAATCGTACAACAGTATTAAATGTTGAAATGGATTTGTAGAATTATGATTTATGACACACAACTTATTTAAGTGAAAGTTTACGAAATGACAAATTTTACTTATGTTACTAAAATAACGACAATACGGCTTACTAGTATAAAATAGAAATTTCCATTTCACAAAGATGGTAAAAACCGTAAAATGCTGATGAAATCGCAAAATCATTTTTTTTACTACCAAAGAGAACCATTGTTACACCGATACAAGCTTTAGCTTTAGCATGTGTCGCAGTAGTCGAGACAAAATATAAATCCGTCGTTCTTTAGTTTCGGTGGTAAACGAGAGAATAAATGACTAATGATATAGATAATTAAGTAAACATGTGATTATGCGTATTGAATTATTAGCCTCTAGAGTGGTTGAGTGTTGTCTGAATTACTATTAATTACCATGTGAATAAGCGACGTGGTAACTAACTATCATAATGATTCATTCATTATTTTAGCTACTTTTCAATATGATTTTTTTTATATCTCCTTTTGATTCTATATATGGTGGTCTTAAATGCCAAATGAGACAAGTAACAAGTAAAGTGACCAAAACAATTTCACTTAAATGACCAGTTTTACGTGGGACAACCCACGGAATCTAAAGATTTCTATGTTGTTTATTACTTAACGTGATAGGTTAAGTTTGTTTGTTAAGTCGTAAGAATCGTAACCATGGACTCATTACCATTAATGTGCCAAATTCCGAATAGATTTTGTAGTCATATAAAGTCATTGCGTTTATTCAATAAACAAGTCATAGCTATCGAGAATTCCTTCATTTTATTTTATTTTTTTGGTAAATAGTGCATGGGATGGATATACTTGATGCACCTAATCTAACTATTTTATTGTCTATTATTTATGTAACTTCCCGTACGTAACTGTCAATTTCAAGTATAAATATTAATTAATTTGTAAAGATATTATTATTTAAAATGATCTACAAAGTGTATTGTATATGTTTTTATTTTGCCGTTGATGGGAAGGTAACCTAATTAGATAACTTTATATTCTCTATCGATTTGTGTCCTTTGTCTTAAGTTTTAACCTAATATTGCATATTTAACCACATAAATACACTAACATGTGTAAACATTCACATTCTGCAAGGATTTTTTTGTTTTTAAAAGAACTTGAAACAAAATAAAAGAAAAGGATCAACTGAAAACCAACTGTCAATCAAGTTCATTTAAAACTCACCTTGTTTCATACAGCTGTAATGAAAAATAATAGTAATGGATTTCGAAGTATTTTAAAGTTCCAACCGGGTATTCTGCAATGCTTGGTTTGAAATTTGAAAAAGTTGACTATGGTTGGTCAATGCATTCATGCTTTGATGACAAAAATCAAAATTATATATATAAAAAATAGTTTTCTTCCTTCACAATTATCCACTATAGGGTTTATATATACTATATACTCTTTAATTAATTCTCCGATAGTTGTTCCTTTTGAAAAGGGTTGAATTTTCTGATAGTTTCGTTAACTTAATCGTTTTTCTTCTATGCATTAATTTTTCGAAAATTGAACTCCAATGCAGTACATGACTACATCGTATTTTAATATTTTCCCACAGCTTCTAATAATATTACAACGGGGGGTTTAAATTCAAAATTTAAAAGATTTTAATCGTCGACATGTGAAAATGTAGTATTAGGAGTGTGTTTATATATCCCATGTACACATCACGAGTTCTCGTATGAGTATGTGTTGGTTCTTACATTAATCAATTTATCACGATCACGCATTAAGAAGGCGACACATTATTATATTGTAGACATTGAATACTTGTAACGTCCTTTTTAAAAATATATTGACAAATATGTCACCAAACCCAAAAGCAACCTACATATGTTGTGTAGTTGAGCAAAACTATCATTGGTGAGTTTGTTCACCTATACCCTAACAATCTCAAATCTAAAACCCTAATTACTCATCCCTATACTCTATTGTATCACAAAAATAGGATTCTATAATTTTATACACGCACATATACTTTGTCAAAGCGTATCATAAAAAAATGAAATAAAAATCAACGAAATAACGTGATATGGCTAGTAATATAGTACGTAGTCTTACGACAATAGTTTAACTTATACGTGAAAAAGTGGGATAACATGAGTTTTCATATTTTTGTCATCAAATGATATGAAATAGAATAACCGAACATAGATCATTTTTTCACTAATTGAGAAGAAGAGAATTAGAGACTATCGACTCGTACGAGTGGTGAAACCCCTGTCATTTTGCCGTTATACAATCTACTGACCATGTCCATGACTAATAATACATCTATCAACAACCATCATGTCCCTTGAACCGACACCGAATTACAAAACCCTAACTTAATATCTTCAAAACATGCAATTAATAGACACGAGAATAAGATAAAATGAGGAGGCAACATCCCATGCTTACTTTGTGACTTCTTTTACACGATTTTCTAATACATTTTAAAAATACTACTTGACATCTCTCCATTTTTGGGGGGTTTTGAATTAAATTGTATATATAAATGGTTCATGCTTGGACATTGAAAACCTGTGGGTCATTTAGTCATAGATCTCTCTCTATCTTCCTTCCTCCTCCTCTTACTAGGCTCCTCAACTAAACGTCTTCAATGCTCTCTCTCTCTCTCTCTCCATTCTTTTACGACCTCATAGACTTGAAAATTTACCATTCTATTTTTCAAAACCTTTATATTGATGAGATTAATATATAAAGTCTCCAACCACCTAGCTACCAGCCTAGAGCAGGAACATTAATGGTGGTGCACACCATCTCATGCTTCACATACCCTAAAGTTCTTCACTCCAAGTTTATGAGGAGATCTAGAGAGATAATCATATAGAGAAAGAGAGATCTCCAGAGAAAATCCATTGAAGGGAAAAAAACAGTCTGTCTTTCATAATTGCTCTTTCTATAAATCTTCTCTCTTGTGTTCTTACCTTTCTTCTAAAACCATTCTCTCTCTCTTTAACACTTCATCACTCTTTACGGAAAATTTCTTATTTTCACCACCTGAGCCATCTCTATTTTCGTCAAAACTTCTCAACTTTTGTGCCAAAACGTCATTTCTTCTGAGGGAATAAACACAAAAGAACAATTTTCCCGGAAAATCATGGAGATTTCCACTGCTCTAATGATTCTTTCGGCCATCACGGCGTATTTCTTATGGCTCACATTCATATCTCGTTGTCTTAAAGGTCCACGTGTTTGGCCCATATTGGGTAGTCTCCCTGGTCTTATAGAGAACTGCGAGCGAATGCACGACTGGATCTCCGACAACCTCCGTGCTTGCTCCGGTACGTATCAGACATGCATCTGCGCCATTCCGTTTCTAGCTAAGAAACAAGGTCTCGTCACTGTCACTTGCGATCCAAGAAACCTCGAGCATATTCTCAAGAATCGTTTTGATAATTACCCTAAAGGTCCAACGTGGCAAGCCGTTTTCCATGATCTTCTCGGCCAAGGTATCTTTAACTCCGACGGTGACACGTGGCTTTTTCAGCGTAAGACCGCCGCCTTGGAGTTTACCACAAGGACACTCCGTCAAGCCATGGCTCGTTGGGTTAATAGAGCGATCAAACTTAGGTTTCTGCCTATTCTTGAAAATGCTCGGCTCGGCTCTGAGCCGATTGATCTTCAAGATTTGCTTCTTCGGCTTACATTTGATAATATCTGCGGCTTAACTTTCGGGAAAGACCCGCGGACTTGTGCACCGGGTCTACCGGTGAACACATTCGCGGTGGCTTTCGATCGAGCCACGGAGGCTTCGCTACAAAGGTTTATATTGCCGGAGATATTATGGAAGTTCAAGAGATGGCTCCGACTCGGCTTAGAAGTCAGCTTAACAAGAAGCTTGGTCCAGGTAGATAATTATTTGTCTGAGATTATTACGACACGTAAGGAAGAAATGATGACTCAGCATAATAATGGGAAACACCACGACGATCTCTTATCGCGGTTCATCAAGAAGAAGGAGTCTTACTCCGACGAGACCCTCCAGCGCGTGGCGCTCAACTTCATCCTAGCTGGACGTGACACGTCATCAGTCGCGCTGAGCTGGTTCTTCTGGTTGATTACGCAGCATCCGGCCATAGAGGATAAAATCCTCCGTGAGATCTGTACCGTTCTGGTTGAGACACGTGGCGATGATGTGGCGTTATGGACGGACGAGCCGCTTTCGTGCGAAGAGCTTGATCGATTGGTTTTTCTCAAGGCAGCGTTATCGGAGACTTTGAGGCTTTATCCTTCGGTGCCGGAGGATTCAAAACGCGCCGTGAAAGACGATGTGTTACCGGACGGGACATTTGTGCCGGCGGGATCTTCGATTACTTATTCGATTTACTCTGCGGGGAGGATGAAATCGACTTGGGGAGAGGATTGTTTGGAATTCAAACCAGAGAGATGGATTTCGCAATCGGACGGTGGGAGATTCATCAATCATGATCCGTTTAAATTCGTTGCGTTCAATGCTGGCCCTAGGATCTGTCTGGGTAAGGATCTGGCGTATCTACAAATGAAATCAATTGCATCGGCGGTTTTGCTCCGCCACCGGTTGACGGTGGTGACGGGGCATAAGGTGGAACAGAAGATGTCGTTAACTTTATTCATGAAGTACGGTCTTTTAGTTAACGTCCACGAACGGGATTTAACGGCAATCGCGGCGGATCTACGAGAGTGTAAATCTAACGTCGTCAATGACGGGGTTGGTAACGGCGTTTCAAGTTAGGTAGGGTAGGTGAATCAATCGCATCTATCATTTACTGTCTATTAGAGAGTGGCACTCGCCTTTTGGGCGCGTGTTAAATACGCCGTTCTTTGGCCAACTCAGCAAGGCACGCCCAGTTGTCGTCGGTTGGTTGGCTGCATAATTCAATAGAGGTAATTTTGCAAAGTGCGTTTGTTCTGTTCCTTTTTTTTTACTCATATGCCTTGGTAATTCAGACAGTAAAATTTGATTTCATTATTTTGTAAGCATCTCTCAATTTGATTTAATAAATCTTATTCTAAAGGTTTCATTCTAAGCTTAAAGAATGTCACATTGTTTGGAAATCTGTTCGCGATGGCCACATTTTATTTGTATCATTGTATGATAATCCTTAGAATAATCGAATAGCTCTATGTTTAACAATTGTTTCTTACAAATCATTTTCCAGGTTTTGAAATTGCCATTTAATCTTACCCGTTGTCAATTCCTAGTTTTATTTATAGGAGTCGTTTTCTTGAATTTGAGCCAATTTTGTCAGATAACATTTGGCATGAATGATTCACTTGTAATGGCACTATTCTTTTGTAGCAGATTATAACATAAATGCATTAAATATGTCTGGTCCACTTTGATTCAAGATAAGTTGCCTGCTTGAGATAAACCCAGAATGGGCCAATTATAGAAATCCTCTGATAAAATGGAGAAGAAAGATAACAGATGTTTCTGGGGCATGTCTTTGTTTTACATAAGTCTCCATTAGGCAAAGAAGAGGACAACAGATACACACGTTACACACAGGTAGTAGATTCACAAAAGAAAGCAAACTAAGAACAAAAGCCAGATTTTAAATAGAACTCAATCAGCTTTAGCTTCTGGACTTGAATGGGATGGCTCTGATGACTATAACGTGGTAGAGAGCAGCAAGTGCAGCACCAATGAATGGTCCAACCCAAAAGACCCACTGAGAGAAGAAGATACAGCTAGATTAGTTATCCGATAATTGAAACCTTACTCTGAATTGTAAATTTGGTGAGAAGTGAAACACTCACGTGGTCATCCCAAGCGTTGTCCTTGTTGAAGATGATTGCAGCTCCAAGACTTCTTGCTGGGTTGATTCCAGTTCCAGTAATGGGGATGGTTGCTAAGTGAACCAAGAACACAGCGAATCCGATAGGGAGCGGTGCTAGAATCTGTCAAAATTTCAAAACCAATTAAGCATTTTGATCCGATGTTACAAAAACCAAAATCCATCCTTTATTGATAAACTTACAGGAACATGAGAGTCACGAGCGTTTCTCTTGGCATCAGTGGCAGAGAAGACGGTGTAAACAAGGACAAAGGTTCCAATAATCTCAGCTCCAAGACCACTTCCTTTGGTGTAGCCATGAGCTATGGTGTTGGCTCCACCTCCCAAAGCCTGGTATTGCTTTGGCTGGAACCCCTTGACCACACCAGCTCCACAGATAGCTCCTAAGCACTGCATCACTATGTAGTACACAGCTCGTGTGAGCGAAAGCTTCCTAGCTAAGAACAAACCGAACGTAACCGCTGGGTTGATGTGTCCACCTGAAAGGTCATAACATACACAAACACAGATTAAAACATCTGCAAATCAAATGATTCCAAGCAGAACAAAGCTGGAACTAACATCAAAGTCCCCCATTTACTGAGTTTGTAAACCCTAATTTGTTCCTGATTGAATCCTAAACATGCTAAGATTTGAATTACGCTACCTAGCTAACACAGGATCTATATTCGAAATCGTTAGATCGGAGAAACCAGTGAACTTACCGGAGATACCAGCGGTGCAGTAGACGAGAGCGAAGATCATACCACCGAAAGCCCAAGCGATACCTTGGATTCCGACGGAAGCACACATGTTCGGTGACCTCTTCACACCCATAACAGTCAAAACAGTGATGTACAGGAACAAAAACGTAGCTATAAACTCAGCAATCCCAGCTCTCCAGAAGGACCATGAAGCTAGCTCGCCGGGCTCGAACAACGGCGCAGGTGGTGGCTCTTTGTAGTCCTTGTCACTCTGAGCCGAAGTTCCGATCGGTTGCCTCTCCGGAAACTTGTTAGCTCCGACTCTAACATCTTCTTCTTTACCTTCCATCTCTCTCTCTCTTTCTCTCTAGAGCTTTCTAGGTTTTTCTGTGAGTGGGTTATGTGTTGCAGAGAAGCAGAGAGAGTGGTGGCTTTTTATAGTGACCGAAACTCAAGGTTGGAAGATGATGGAAACAAAATTAAAACATAAACAAGATGATAGTTAATTAGTTAACTTAATTGCATGATAGTATAATTAACGTTATCATCTTTGCTGCTGCTGAATACTGATAATGCTTGTTATTGATTAATGATAATTAAAGTATGTGGACAGAGTTTCAAATCCCGCTTTGCAACTATTTTCTTTACTCTAATCAAATGTCGTTATTGTACCCTAATAAAATAAATAAAATTGTGGACATTTTTTAACGTTTAAATGTAGATTATGACAGGTAAGAAAATACAGAAAATCATATTAAAAAAGCAGTTGAATATGTGGTCGAGATGAACCGCCGGTTAAGTTGGACCGCTGTCAGGATAAGCACATGGACTCACCGCACCTAAAAGACATAGGGACACCTCATTTAACAAATTATCTACAACATTTTCTTACTTAAATACTTTATAACATTGCTAATTTTAGTTATGAGTGATAATTTTACATGCTCCATTCCCAACAATTACTTTATTTTATAGCATTGCTTTCTTACTTTTAATTCTCCAACAATTTTAGTTATTATTAGTGTCGAGTGAGACGAATAAAAAAACTAATGACTTTATATCCTTTTATTAATCAAAAAAGAAATGAGATTCTTCTTTGTGTTCTGTTCTTTTTGTTATCATCTTCACTATTTTTATCCATGACAATATTTTTTTATTATGAAATCATCTATAGATCAATCAAGCATGACAGCCGAATTTTGTTTGTCTATAATGCAACTTTAATGTACCAACTACACCAAGTATTGATCAATAAATTGCCTATATGCAAAATCAAACGCCATGTACCATCCACATGCATATTCATTTGCATATATATACCAAGTAGTTTCACCATGAATGTGTAAAATAAATGCATGATGAATAGTGGGTTTTAATGAGGTTAAAGAAGAAGATTGGATAGTGTAATATTCGGCAGCAATCCACTATTTGCCAAAAAGGAAAGACAACGTTTAAGCCAAAAGAAAGAAAAAAAGGACTAAACAATTATGGTTGCTTCGTTGCTTTGTTGTCTTTTTGGGTGTAACACTATGTCCTACCCACGTGCTGTTTTCTTCTAGTCCCATTACCAAATTTCGTTATGTTCTATCGCTTGCCTTCTTTTATTACCGTCCAAGCTCTCATATGGACCAAATTTGATCTGACCATGCACCAAATTTCCCTGGTAAATTCCCTCTTTAAACGGTGTATAGTGCAGAAGTTATGTTATCGCCTTTCCCGTGTCCCAAACCATGTACATGCTCCATAATGAAGTTAAACTCACATCCATAATGAAATTATTTATTGAACGGCCTATATTTATTTTGGTATGAGTTTGATCTTGATTAGTAAATTCTGTCGATATTAGAATAGTCTTTTATATTTTGCAATTTTTTTGGCCATTCACACAATTCTGAAAAGTTCATTTACAATTCAATACCATTTTGTCATGTATTCACAAAAAAAAAAGGGAATAAAATAAACCTATGTTACAATTCCATTCAACCTATGTATCTAATTTCAACTACTGGTGTTCCATTATAGTACTATCAATCAAAATCAGGATTGCTACTTTTCCAAATCCTTTTAGTATTTCTTGGTTTTTTAAGCAATGGCTTTTAGCTTTTTGTGAAGGGAAAAAAAGGGGGAGGTTGTAATATATTTGGACTTTGGTATGAGAATAAAATATTCCACGATTCCAAGCCGTCCAATCCATGGATAAGAGGACACGTGGCATAAACTTACGTATACAAAAACCGACCAAGCCACCCAAACACTTGTCACCTTCAGCCAAATAGTAAAATCATTTTTAGTTTTATTTTTCATGAGTGCAATAATTGCATGCCCACTCCCAATATTCCCGTTGCGTTACAGTCCCCACTTCCACCTCTCTTGGATTATTTAATTTTGAAACATTTTGTTCTCTTTTTTCTTTTTTTGACAAAAGAGTTCTGAACAATTCACAAGTACAATACCATCAATACTAGTATGAATCAATAGTTTTTAAAGTTTTGAAATAACATCATGGATAAAAAGATTAGACACCAAATTTTGGATATATCAATTAAAATTTACATTTCAAAACAAAATTTGCCAAGACAAATTGCTCCTCAAAGTTCCTACAAATTTAAATTCAAATGTATTCAACAAAAGTTTTGGAAAATCAAATTCCTTAGAAATTTCAAATGAGGAAGATTCGAGCCTTTTTAAAAAAACAGTTGGGCCATTTATCACCTATATAAAAGCCCATACTTATTATTGGGCCAACAATTTTTAATCTACAAGCGCCTCGGCTTTTTAACAAATTCTCCAAGCATCGCCAACTCGAACCACTCTCGCTACTAGAGCCCACCGACTCGAGCCTAGTTTCCTTTTTTACCTAACGATGCCGTTATGGTTGATACCACCACTAGCCATTAGCCAACATGATCATGACACCTGGACATGATCGGTCCTCTCATTTTCTTGTTTTTCCTCCTCCTCATTTGATTTTTATTTTTATTTTTAATAAAATTAATTCCTAAATTTAGTCCGCTTTCTCTCACTTATCCGCTCGGCCGCTTCCACATCGCTTGGCCGCAGCCGCCGCCGTCCGCCGTCGCTATCCACCACCAGATTTTAAATCCCCGCCGGAAGTTCACCTTCAATACCCAATATCTGTTATAAGGTACAACGCGCCAATTCGCATAATAGACTCTCCTTGGTTCAAAAGAGCTTCTCGGTGGTTACGTGTATGTATCTCAATGTGTTTGCTTTTGCTTGTTTGATATATTGTGTTTTGGACAATTCGAATATCTGTATTATCTCCAAACGTATACGGCTGTTTCTGCTTTTTTTTTTTTTTTTTTTTTTTTTTTTTTTGTT
>Ga0041059_1002126_pt1 | contig 15102 bp, 17 predicted proteins | sample AraColnosormetaG_FD_56232 | JGI IMG/M metagenome (GOLD analysis project Ga0041059, IMG submission 56232) | Arabidopsis roots microbial communities from North Carolina, USA - Col MF nosort | ecosystem: Host-associated > Plants > Roots > Unclassified | place: USA: North Carolina | collected...
TTTATATATATATATATATATATATATATATATATATATATATATATCACGAAGAACGACTTTATATGAAATACGTTAAAGATGTAAATATATTCCACTGATCTCCATAATTATGAGAGTAGTCAACCACTATATTAAAAGTGTAACTATGATTCTTAATTAGTAGGCTTATATCGTTTGAGTTCATGTTTTTAGTTTGTATTTTTTTCCTAGCAAATTTAGATGGTCATGAAATGCCTAAATCATTGCATTATGGTTAAAAGAATGATATCCTCTCTTTTTGAGCTTTTTTCTTTAAATTGAAAAAGGAATGGTTACAGAACTGGTCTTGAAAACATTGTGTTTGATTACTTAAGGATCTTGAATTGGTTATAGCTTATCAACTTCGATTTACTTAAAGATTTAAGAGTTTGAAAACCCAAAAAAATGAAGATGAAATCTATCATTTGGAGATTGTGTTTCTAAATATACTAGTGTCAAAGATGGAAATGGAGAAGATACAATTTCTTGAACAATATTTCAAAGCATATGTAATTAGATATATTTAATTTGACACAACTGTCTTGTTTAGCAACAAAGTCGTTGTAGTATAGTGGTAAGTATTCCCGCCTGTCACGCGGGTGACCCGGGTTCGATCCCCGGCAACGGCGATTTTTTGCTTCTTTTTTTTTGGGTATTTTAAGTTAAGAACATTTTTAGGAAAAACGTTAAACTCATAACAATAACTCTAAGCTATTATCATTCAAATTAATACATTACATATGATATATCAAACCACATTCTCTCATGTTTCACTTTATAACCAATAAATCAAATATTAGCAGCAGAAGAAGAAGAAGCTTCCTCTAACTTCATTCTGCGCCGAGTTTGCATCGGTAGGAATCTGATCTTTGTCTCTAACAGTCATCAATGAGCAAGTTCCCGGCGATTCTGGTGGCAAGACCGTGTTTTCCGACGAGAAAACACGTTTAATGGCCGGAGGAACAAGCTCAGTTGATGAGATTGTGGAGAGGCAACGTAGAAGCATTTGAATAATCTCTGTGAAGTTTGGTCGATCGTTTGGATCCTCTTTCCAGCAAGATGTTACAATCATTGCTAAATCCTTTGGTAAATCGTCTGCGCTTGGCCTCACGTTCTAACCCGAAATATTATAAAGCAGACAACAATCAGAAAAACATTGTCCGGTTGGAGAACCAAATGGTTGAAACACTTGAAAATCAAGAATGAAACCTTGAATGCAGCAGCGTAAGCGGCTTGGAGATTTGACATGCCTTCAAAAGGTAATTTGTTGTGGATAAGCTCCCACAAGACAATGGCGAAGCTGTATGCATCTACCTTATGGTTATAGTGTTTTTTCTCACCATGCCTCAACGTGACCGTACTGTAAAGCTGTTTAACCGTAATTTGTGATTAAGCAAGTTCTTAGAAGCAAAAGAAAAATGCAGAACACAGAAAATGCAAGATTCCATTAAGTACCTCGGGAGCCATCCAACGATATGTACCAGTTTCTGCGGTCATCATCTCGGTTAATGATTCTTCTCTAGCTAAACCAAAATCTGCTAGTTTAACAGTCTTGTAATCCGCAGTTAAGATCAAGCTCTCTGCAATCCAAGAAGATATAAGAACATTATTGTTAACTCATAATGTCTTGAAGTGTGATTTATTGTAAACAATTACCTGGTTTGAGATCGCGATGGATGACTCCATGAGAGTGTAAGCATTCCATCGCCCGAGCAATGTCAAGGGCATATCCAACAGCTACACGTATGTCCAAACTCCCTGGACGCAAGCTAACAAGGTATTTACGCAATGTACCACCGAGTAAAAGCTCGGTGACTATAACCATGATTGGTTCTTTGCAAGCTCCAATGAACTACAAAACATACCAAATCAAAACGTTTTGGTGTTTGTCTCTAACCAAATTATGTAGCAATATGTACTGGAGATTAGATAAATGCAAAGAAGCAGAACCTTGACCAAATTTTTGTGTTGAACTCTAGACAACATAGAGACCTCTCTTGCAAATCTGCTCTCTCTTTTCGCAATCTCTTCGGGAGATTCTCCTCTTTTAACAATCTTAATAGCAACTGTTTTGTTCTTATACCTAAACAAGAAACCACATTTTACATCATTCTCAATACTCTTCAATCTTCATCAAACTATAACATCTATGAAAACTATCTTTATGATTGAATTCGCTCCACAGATTCACACTAATGCTCTGAAATTTCTAGAGAAAAGATTTCTCTGAAATTTTTGATACAAACATAGTAATTCTTTTTATTCTGAACTCATTGAACAACAACCATTAAACTGAAACTGATATAGTGATATGCAAATGACTAGATATATTGAAGCAAAAAAGTTTCAATTTTTCACACATGCAAAGATTAAGACACAAGCTCAAGAAGACCAGAACCAGTCCAAACAGATCAATCGCCGAGAAAAAGGGAAACAATAATGGATTCAGAACCATATACAGAGTAAAACTTTTGATGAAATTAATCTGATAAAGAAATAAACTTACTTTCCTTCATAGATTTTGGCATGAGCACCTTCACCAATCTTGGGACCAACAAAGAGATGTTGAGGATCAACAACCCATTTAGGATCTAATTCAAACACTTCATTTGAGTAAAACCCAGTAACAGATCCCATTTCCAAAAGTTAAGATTTTATTTTGGTTTTAACTTCTAACCAAAAACAAACCTAAAATAGAGACCTGTCAAATCCAAACCCTTTTGATGATCAAATCATACTTGGTGCTATCAAGAAAGATGCTTTTTGAGGTTATAAAAGCGAAATCAAGAGACTTCCATAAATAGAATAAAACAAAACCTTATAGGAAACAACAATCTCAATTTGTGAAAAAAACAACAAAATACAAAAAGAAACTGGAGTTGTGACACAAAGAACTGAAGATAATAAAACCCAGATGGAGAAATGGTCAAAAAGTCGATGATTAAGTGGTACTTTGAGGGAAATAAATTTATAAACTTTTGTTTTTGGATTTGAAGTGGTAATAGGACAAAAAAAACTCTGAATGATCAAAAAGATGTTTGCTATGTCCGCGTAAGTAAAGTGACAGGAAATCTCATGTCTCTTTATCCTTCTCTTTCTCTGTTTTGTTTTGCCTTTTTTGGTCGGCAAAATTTATAGAACTGTAAATCGATTTACAATTCCGACTTAAACCAAATTTGAACAGAAAAAGTCAAACTTGTGAATAATTATAATTAAGAAAATTTTGAAAGGAAGTCTCCTGGAATGTGAAGATAGGAGCAGTGAAACAAAAATATTTGTCTTTTTTTTTTTAATAAACAAGACGATAGTAGGAAGAAGGAAACAAAATCTTTTATCAATCTTTAACGAACAACACTGTTTTTATTAATTGACAAAAGGACAAAAAAATGTGCATGAATTTAAAGATCGTGGACCAGAAAACAAAAACAAAAGAAATTAATAATGTCGGTGGGGTGAGAAAGGTGAACCTTTTTACTACAAGATCAGTCCTTTTTGTACTTTTATAAGTGAAGTGAGATCATATCATCTGTAACAAAACAAGAAAAACATTTGGTCTAACTTAACATTTGGTCTAACTTTGTAGAGGTAAGGGATTTTTTTGCTTATGCATCTCTCCATAAATGAAAGAAGTGTTTTGCAAAAGTTTAGAGATTTTCAATCAATGTGGTTTTGGTTTCCCAGAGGCCAGAATAGAAAGTGAGAGACTGAATGTTGTATTGTGTAACAACAAGATGATTACGAGCGATCTTTTAGAATAGTGAAAGGTAAAGCCGTAAGGGATTCATGGTTACAAATGAGGGTGTGTTGTGATCTTTGTAATTCGAATTAGGCTATACTTGTTATAATTACTTTACACTTTGAACTTAAATTTTGGTAGAAACTTGAATGACTAGTTAAAACTTAAAAAATGCAGTTGCAGAGGGTAGGGGAATGCGTCACCACACCATTCATGATTCACGGCCTAAATCTCACTTTACCTGAACACTATGTTGACAAAAATCTGAAAATCTGTATCTAAACACTTGAAAAATCTTTGTGATTGCTTTTCTCTTACAAAAGTTTATAGGGTGCAAATTTATGAGATTTTGAGGACAATCAATGTGCCTAAATGATACAACAGTGGAGAACAAAAATAGTATTCTGAGTAATCTTCCATTGTAAACTCATCATCGACGTTTGTATAAACAAGCTTTTAACTCAGGCCACTTTATTATCTTCTGATTTGAATTCATCTGCTCCTATATAACCACACGATTAAAAGAAGGATTATTGCTAAACAAAGTGTAGATCTAAGCTACGAGACTAATAACAAACCTGAAAGGAAGTATGTTTCACTAACCTTTTTCTTGAAATGGAATAAGATGAACATCTTATTGGAGAAGTCCTGCTCAAAGAACCAAATGAGTTTCTTTCTTATAGTGGAAATGAAAAAAAGAAGAAGAAAAGATTGCACCTTTAAAACCGAAGTAAATCCAAGATCACAAACGGCTTTCACAAAGTCTTTTGGGTCTGCTCCTCCATTGTTTGGATCAAACCTGCTCTTTACTTCCGCTATAAGAAGCATACCACTGTGGAATACAATAAAACCATAGGAAGTATTATTCAGAATCATGACAAAATCCCATGAACAAGAAGAGATTGGCAAGTAAACAAAGCTGTACCTTGGACGAAGAACTCGATGTGCTTCTTTGATATAACTAGAATAGTTTGTTCCCATTAATGAAAGACAGAAAACTGCAACATCCACTGATGAAGACTCAAGTGAAGTCTACAAAGTAAACCCCAAAAATACCAGTTAAGTCTGAGGGAACAAAGAAATCATGAAATTAACATGAATGGAGTAAAGATTCAACGTACATTTGACATATCGCAGGCAATAACAGAGGGGTTCTTTGAGACAAGATCAAAGGAGAAAACTTTGTTCTTCACACTTTTAGCAATCCTTGCATCACCTGAGACAATATTAGTGTCGATAGAGTGATACAATTTCAGCAGGCAAAAAGTAAGATATAGCAATACAGGATAAGAAATTCTCACCACAGCCAAAATCAGCCACAACTAAAGAAGAGCTATTAGACAATAGCCAATTAATAATGGAGTTAACAGGAAGCTCAGGCCAATTTGACATTTGTTGTTGATACCCTGTATGATACTAATAACAAAACAGAATCAATTTTACAATTCAACTAAAAGAATCAACAACATAAGTTCTTGTTCTCGAGTTAATGTATGTTTACCATATCAAACATTTGTGGATCTTCTTTAAAGTAGTCTAAAGCTTCTTTTCCACTGAGAAAGCAGAGATTTTTGAATTAAGCACTGTGAAAACTGAAGGAAGATCATCGGAAAGAATGAAATTAGAACTTACGAGCAAGTGTAGAGTTTCTCATTGAGCATCCTAAATTGCCCACCAGATAATCTCTCTCTAAGCTGCGATTTTTCGTATGAATTGATCAAAATCTCCATAAACTTCAATCAAATGTACTCGATAGAAAGAGAGAGATAACGAACGAACCGCATCGAGGAAATTGGAAGGTTTAGGTCGTTTCGATGGAGCTGAAGAACCTCCATGTTGTTGGTTTTTGGTATCTCTTTGATTCTTTTTCTCGTTTTGATTCTTCGGTGTCGTCTCGATAGGTTCTTCTTTAGAAGGTTTAGGGTTTCTCTGTCTCTTCCTCTTCCTATTTCTGCTTGTTTTATTTTCCTCAGTCGTCATTGCTTCTCGCCGTCGCCGTCTCCGTCGTCTTCAACACACTCTGCGTTTTAGGTTAGTTTCAGAAGTAGAACGGATACGTTTGTTATATTTTGGGCCATAAACTTAAAAGTCCATTGGGCTTTTTTGTATTGACCTAATAAGCCGGTTTACTCAAAAATTTAATAAAAATTCTTCGAACCCGGTTTAAGTTACGAGAACAAGTGAACAAGACAAACTAAACAGACCAAAATCGATATCAATTCAAAGGAGAGTCGATTCCAATTCCTTGAAGAAGATGGCAATGGATAATAATTCAGTTTTCTTCAAGACTGATTTTGGTTCGATACTTTCACAGATTAAGGATCAAGATGAGCAAATTCGTCTCAAAAGAAGGTTTCTTCTTCTTCCACTTCTCTCCTTTTGGTTTTATATGGGTGTGTGTGTGAATTTGGACTATAATTGTAACTTAGATATAGGAAACGATTGCTTTGAGTTCGAATCAATCTCTCTGCTTATTAGGGCTTTGTGAAAGTTTCAACCTTTAATATTTCTCCAAAAAAAGTTTCAGACTTTTGTTTTGTCTGTGACTTTCAAACCTTGTAGGTGGCTTTTGGGTTGTGATATGTCTGACTCCACCAAGGACCATACTCCGGGAAAGACTGAGTGAGTTCATTACTTAGTTTCCATTTGGTTTAGCTGATTGATTATATGACTATGAACTCTTCTTCTTTGTTTTCGTTGTGAAACAGATTCGTCCCTGAATCTTTGCTTAGGGAAGATGATGTATGTCTCTCTTACTTACGTTCTCTTTAGATAAATGTTGAGAGTTTTCTTCAATGAGATCTCTTTTGTGTTTCTAGATATTCTACGAGACGATAAAGTCGCGTGTAGAAGAGGCATTTGGATTTTGCAAGAATCAACAAGTAGTATGCAATGATGTTCAACAGAAGGAGTTAAAGTTCTGCGATCTTGAACTTGTTAGAAAGCTTGATTCTTTGACGAATAAAGGTCTTTATCTTATTGCAATGATACTCACAGGAGGCTCTACTTCCTTTGACAAGACTCGATTGAAAATGAAAGAGATTATCAGAGATTCGGTCAGGAGAGACTTCGGAAAGAATAAAGAAGGTATTGGTAAAGAAGAGATTATTAATCAGCTCCATCAAGTTCTTAGTGATCCCGCAAATTTCCGGGAAGATTGCAGGATGAATTTGGGGAGAACACCTACTCTTCATTCCCATCGTGATGCTGCAATGAAGGTACTTAATGAGCTAGATAGTTTGTCTACTCAGACCCTACGTGCAATGAAAAGGAAACTTAAAGGTTCAAGAATGATACCTCAATTGAAAAATAGTAGACGTGGTCAGCGTCGAAGTGATCTGATTAACCAAGTGAGGCAAGCTAGCGAGAAGATGCTCTCAGAACTTTCTGCAGGGGATAAACTGCAGGAGCAATTGGCTAAAGCGTTGTCAGTAGTAGATTTATCACTTAAGCTAAGTCCTGGCTACAAAACTGCTGCTGCCACAGATTTTTTTCGGTTCTCACCAGAAACAAAGAACCTGCAGAACGAGATAGTGAAGGCAGTATGGTTACTCCGTAAGGTTAGGTTTCGTGAGCTGAAAAGATTGCATCTTTGTTTAGACCCAGAAGCTGAAGTTTCTAATGACAGCTTAAGATCAGCGGTCAGAAAAACGTTGATTGAATATCTGTTTGAGTGCAGTGATCTGGACACCATTCCAAAGTCTTTAATGGAAGCTCTTTCATTGGTCAACAGCAGGACGGGGAATGTAGAGCATAAGGTATGTCCAAGGGAAGCAATTGAGGAGGAGACAGAGTGTATATTAAATGTGAGTGCTCAAGTGAAGCAAATATTTTGCCAATGTATTCCAAATTATGAACTCGATCAGGACTTCGGTGATGCTTATATGGAGGATCTAGAAGACAGTGATGATAATGATGATGATGATGATGATGATGATGATGATGATGAGAATTGTAATTTATTTGATAACGAGAAATTAGGTAATAAAGAAGAGAGTAGATGCCGAAACATAAAGCTTGAAGTCAAAGACACTCAAGACGATGCAATGGAGTCCTCTGATTCGGATCATGAAGAAAGTGGTGCAGAATGCTTGGTTTTGGACCCGACTGATTCTACACATGAAACAAACCAGCATGATTTCAGCTCTTCTGTCAATAGGGTGGTTGTAAGAGACCTGCCAGAGAGTATTACAAGAGTCTATCCTAGATCTCTCTATGTCACTCCCACGTCCAATAAATCAATAGTTATCAGTGATAGACATGACATAGCTATGAGCAAAACCCGAGTCAAGGTTGAGAGGGATATTGAGATGGAAGTAGATAATCAGTTTAGCTCTCGGTCATTGTTTTCTGTTGAAAACATAAAGTCTGATGATCATGGTGAGCAGAAGCCACGAAGAAGAAATAAAAACCAGTACCTAGCAATCCAAGAAATTTCTGATGAGACAAGCTTGGTTGCACATAACCTAATCGGCCGCTTGCTAGAGAAATTTGCAGACCGTCAACGTCTAAACTTAGAAACGGATGAACGTTCATATCTTGGAGGTGAATCCAGGCTTCAAGAAAAAGTAGAAGGTGAGGATAAAAGCGTTTTTTATCTTGTACAAATTCATTTTGCCTGTGTTAATGTCTACATGAAGTCATGAACTAATTGAGACATCCTAAGTTTGCACCTCTAACTTTAAAGCATTTTTTCTTTGGTAAACAAGCTATATGATCCTGAAGACATCGCCTCATTTTCCCGAGTCATTTTCTTACTGAAATTACCCTTGTGTGTTGCAGTGAGTGAAAAAAAGCAAGCTTCATCGCAGGCGAAGTCAGATGAGGCGATCATTCTTTCAGTTGTCAAAGAGCAAATAACGTCCCTAGAAGAGAGGTATACATTTTTTTGCATTTGTTTTTGTTATGGAAGTTTCTTGGTGCCTGGTAAGCGCGAGGATAATCTCTAATTACTACTGGACATCTGATTTTCACAGTGTCTTGATGAGATTAAAAGAGTTGATGGAAGTGAGCTAGCATCAGCAAAGTTATAACCTTTCCTGCCTAAGTGAAGTAGCAATGGAATCAAGAGAGAATCGGCAAAGGATATTGAGATGAACACAACAAGGAATACGATTTTGCATCACATTGTATTCATTTTTACTTGGTTCTCAATCCCCCTTTAGGGAAGAACTTAAGAGTGTACTCATTTTTTTCTTTATATGATAAGATGATCTTTGCCATACATTGATCGTCAGCATTATTGTCCCTTATCGAACGAAGGTTGTTGGTGAGAGTACGAGGCTGTCTTTATTATGCATAGTGAGTCCGGTTATAAGGACGAGAATGGTTCTACAAAACATCATCATTCTACGATTCCACGGATCACTTGTCAACGGTAAAGTAACATAGACATGAATTGAGTTACACTATATCAACAAGAACCACTTTTAAACATAAGCCAAACCAAACCAAATCAAAGTTTTGTTAATGCACCAAAGTGAGAGAGTTTAGACCAATCACAGAAGTTATGGCCATTACAACAAAAACACATAATGTGAGAAGATAGCAAGGCAAAAAAACGCTCACAGAAACCAAAAAGTTTATATGTTTCTTTAATGGTAAAATCAAAGACAAAAACATAATTCTTCGCTTCTGTTTTGTGGTCGAATCAATGGAGGTTTTCTTTTTCTATTGTCTCATGGCAATCTCCAAGGAAAAACTTCTATTGGTAAGTAAGTAAGGTTAGGTTCTTAACCTGACCTCTTGAAAAAGGTGAAAGCCATGGCTATAGTTGCAATGGCTCCAACCACAGCAGCTCCAATGTAAAGCTCTTCTTTGTCAAGAGGCTGGAACCATATGGTACACTTTTTTACTTCTTTCTTGATTGGCTCTGGCTTTGGAGTTTCGTCTTGGCAACACGAAACACCGTTTGATCCCTGACAACATCCTCCTGTGAATCCTTTGCTCTCCTCTTTCACTACACCGTGACCATTTGGTATAACTTTCTGTTCATGCACTTTCTCAGCTTCACCTCCAGGTAGACCCATTTGCCCCCTGAAACAAAAGTCACTTATTTAAGTCCAAGTAAACGTTATCTATCACCATAACTTATCTACACATTTATCACAGAGACATATATGTAGACTAGCTAGAAACCTAACCTCCAAATCCTTTGTATGATTTCTCCTTTTGCAATATGTTGATCAAGCAATTCAGGTACATCATCAGGTGTTACATAGCCATACCTACATTTAAACCAACACGGTTATTTGACAATACCATAAACTACTAACATTTTCATATGATCCAACCATTTACTTACCAATTGCCAGTAATCTTTCCAGCTGAATCAGGACAGAAGATGATCAAATTACCAGCATACTTGTGCTGTCCAACATGAGAACAACGTTTCAGTGTAATCTGGTCCGACAGTCCTCGAGAACCAATCTCTTGCTTAAACCTCTCCAAGATCACTGGTCCACAAACACCACATCTCTTGTCACGACTAGCATGAGTACACACAAATACAAATGTTCCAGATATCTCTTCTTGTATCCCAGAACTCCATGGCTTCCCATTCACAAGAACATCTTCAAAGAAACCTTCCACATCCGTATCCTTAACCCCCCTATTGTCAATACCAACACGAATAATAGTTTAAACAAAATCACAAAATGCAAATTTGGATCTCATAGATCTGAGAAATATACTAAGATCTATAATCTAACTTCTAAAGTTTCTAAAACTAGCTTATACAACAATTTACACACTATAAATCTAGCTAAGAGTCAAAATCCTATTCTAGTCAACTATTTTTTTTCCAAAAATCTTAAGCTAACAAAAACAAAACTTAAGCACACTCACTTGTATCTGATCATATCGGGAAAAATCAAAACATCACCGTCAGATCCACCACCTTCACATACATTGAGCTTCGTCTACAACAACAACAACAAAAAAAGTCAACGTAATGACTAATGAGAATCTTCATCAGAAAGAGATACAACGTAAGAAAATGTCAAACGTTTTAGTATAAACCTGAACAAGAAGATCAGATTTGCGATCTTTAAGCAACGTAGCGAAACGTTGAGGTAAACCTTCTTCTTCGACGTGAGAGAGCCAAGCTTCAGGAGTTTTGTAAAGAACAAAAACATGACGAGCGTAGGAAGTTATGGAATTGGCTATGTTTGTGCTGTACATCTCCGGCCGTTTAAATCCATACTCTGTGTCTTCCGACGCCGGAACAGAGTTCAGATTCTCAACATCCGCCATTGACAAGTTAGCAAATCTCGAGAGAGAAGAAAGAGAGCTTTGACTTTTGAGGAAATGGAAGTAATCAAAAAATGGAGGAAGAGTGCAATATTTCTGTTTCAATAACATTATGCAAACACGTCGTGAGGCGTCCACACGAATGTGACAAGGCGGTGACGCAAATGAAGTTCACAAACGGATTCGTATAGAGATTACATACAAATCTACTCGTCCGTCTTGGTTTGTTTGGTGACAGACAGTTGTTTTAGTTAAATCAAGCTACGTTGGTCAACTAAATTGTAAAATTATGGGAGCAATTAGACGTATTATATCATTTTCTTTGCAAGCTAATTGCCTGAGGATGACTCAAAATGTTTGTTTATTATAGAAGCTAAACCATGAGGCGTAAGATGAAGAATTTACGCATTTGGCTTGAGTTCTTAGCTATATACATTTCCTTAACCTGGTAGTTTAGCGAAGTCGTTGTTTCCTTTAAAAAGAACTTTGGGGTGTTGTTGAATGGTTAAATCATTAAGCTACTTTATATCATTTAGTTTTCAAGTTTTTGTGCTAAAACATGAATCCTTCGTGAATGTTAAAGGAATTGTCAAAAGTAATGTATTAACATTTTCAAAATGTAAGACCACGAATTTGTGGTATATCAGTGATATAATGTGGAATGATTAAGAGAAGTACAAATCATTGCTTAACAAATTCACAAGCATTCATGGATACAATGAAAATCCTCTAGACCAAACTTTTTAGCTAAATAAAAGTTGTCAGGAGTTTTGGAGCAAATTGTCGAAGTAAAGGTTTAAAACGTATCTAGCAGCAGAGAGAACATCGAGCCGCCTCTCACTCGGCTCGTATTTGCCTTTCCGGAGCTGATACCGGTGAGTCACAGCAGAGATTGTGTACGTTTGCCCTTCGATCATCACGTTCTCTCCACATTGAAGGTTCTGCAAATCAAAAAAGCTTCTCATTCTCACTTGGAATCTGTAATGAAATGCTTATGAAGTGTAGTTGAGCATTGAGAAAGATTTGAGACTCACATGAGGAAGGCAACGAATGCCGAGAGATTTAGGAGGAGGAGTGATTTCAATGACTTTGTAAGGATAATGACTCTGATCTCTTCCTTTCTCTTTCTTTCTGCAATTTATCTGCAACCTCCATCCTACCTGCAAAATCCATTCCAAATCCACTCTTTATACCATTTCTTTGGCGAGCATGATAAAAAAAAGGACTTGCCATTGAACTAGCTCTAGACATCGTTACTTTTCCGATACAAGCGAGATTTGATGCAACTGTTGCCATTTCCACAAGTCGAATTCTCAATCAATAATTTAGATATGAAACAGAGATGAGAGAATGAGCCAGAAAGAATCGAGAAATTGAAAAGAAATGTTCTTGATAAACTTAGGAAAGTGTTCTCTCAATCGTGAAGTGGAACACGAAACAGAGAATAGAGAAACAGATGATTGACCACAAGATATTTTTTAAGTCTATTTGTGGCTCTCACTTCAGGGAGAAGAACAAGACAATCAAACCTTCGGACACATACAGAGGCTTATGATGAAAAATATGCAATGGTACAAACAAGAGTCTTCTTCTAATAAGATTTGAGCCAAAACCTCAAAAGCGTTGCTACAAGCTAACTCTAAAGATGTCACATGAGAGTAAAAAATAATCTGGCATTGTTACGCCGAGATAATTATAATCTAAAAAATGTATTGATTTAAACTACTCAGGGGAATCAAAGCCCTAAAAGCCTCATCTCTCAAAATACAATGACTAGCTATCAATCTTGATAACCATACATGATGCTAAGCATGACACAACAAGTAAGAAGAAGATTCAAGCTTTCATCGAACTCTCTACCTTCCATAAGGATGGTACCGTCCGCTGCCCCCGCCTCCATATCCACCTCTACCTCCTCCTCCTCCATAAAATGATCCTCCACCGTTTCCGCCACCACCAGCACCATATCCTCCTGCGCCTCCCCCTCCAACTCCACCCATATCATAGCCACCACCTCCTCTATAGCCTCCGCCACCAGCACCACCCATTCCACCACCATACCCACCTATTCCGCTACTACCATACCCGCCTCCATAACTGCCACTAGGTCCACCATAACCACCTCCTGGTTCACCGTATGACCCACCATACATATCACCTGGTCCACCACCGTACCCACCGCCCCCTCCCATACTGTATCCACCTCTATTGTAACCACCGCCTCCTCCTCCATAACGACCAGAATATCCAAGAGCTGGTTCTCCTCTATAAGGTCCCACACCACCACCATATCCACCACCGCCATACCCACCGAATTCTCCTCCGTACCCTCCATAACCACCAGACCGGCCACCTCCATAACCGCCACCTGACTTGTAAGGACCACCTGGACCACCATATCCTCCACCGTGTCCGCCACCATAACCATCTCCATAACCTCCACCAAAGTTAGAGCGAGAGTCACCGAACCGCTTCGATGGGGTTGTAACCGAGTTTGGTTTTTTAGGCTCTGCCTTCTTTATCTCTACCTATACAAATACAGGGCAGATGTCAGTGTTCTGATTATAGCTACAAAGTCTAAGAATCTCAACAATATTTGTAAGAGCGGCTAGTTACCTGAGTCCCTGAAAGCTCAATTCTGTTCCCTTTCGCCAAGAGATGATCAACCATATCTTCACTTTCATATGTAACAAACCCAAAGCCACGTGATCTTCCAGTTGAGTGATCACGCATAATCTGATGTTCCTTCAGCTCTCCAAATTGCATAAAGAACTCCTTGAATTCATCTATACAAACACCAATCACCAGATGAGAAACTTAGTAAATAAAAACATGATTCTGAAAGAAGAAAATCATATTATGGAAGAGTGTTTACCATCATCCACAGATGAAGGAATTCCACCAACAAATATCTTCTTGGTTTTGAAATCGTTAGAGCTCATGGATCCTCTTGGTATCGTCCGCTTAATTTCAACCTGTAGAGCAAACCCAAAGTTGAATGTTATCGCGCTGCAAGGCACAACACAACTAACACACTAAAGGTGTGAAGCACATATCAATCTAACCTGCTTGCCAATTATAATGTGATTGTCTTGGATAACTTTGTCGACCACAGAGGAATCAGCATATGTGACAAACCCAAATCCCCGAGGCTGTCCAGTTTTCCTATCCTTCATAATCACAGAATCAGTGATCTCTCCATATTTCCCAAAATGCTTGAGGAATTCAGCTGCATAAGCAAATCAAAAGCCAGAGTTAAAAAAGTATTGAACTTTACACAATAATGAGATCGCTAACCTCTTACAATGTAGCAACCAGACTCAAGTGCTAACCTGAAGTTGTCTCCCTGGCTAAACCTCCAACAAATATCTTTCTACAAATTCCACAAAACATCGTATAAGTACACTAACCACTAAGTATTAACAAACCAGAGAAGAGCACTAATCTTATCCTTCTCCACTCTTAGAGTAACAAGTTCCAATCTTTATACTTTCTCTCTCAAATTTCTATAGCAAAGACATAAATTTCACAGAGCTAAGCGAAAAAGATGAGTAATTTAGAAAACCTAGGAGAATCGAAACATAAAGCTTCTTCCTTTATCGAAATAGAGAAAAGACCCAAACCCTAATTCCTGAATCTAGAATCTTTTCGGAAGAAAGTGAGGAAACATACCCAGCACTATCGACGCCGCCACCAGAGTGAGGCTGAGATTTGTCGTCATCGTCTTCAATATCTTCGGATGGTTTAGGATCGTGGATTTCGTCTTCGATAACTGTTTCCGTTCCATAAGGATCCATGATGGGAAAATCGAAACCCTAAACCTTCGGAGAACGAAGAAGAAGATGAAAAAGAAGCGGCAGCCGCCTAAAAGCCCTAAAACCCTTGGAGAAGAGAAAGGAGCGACACTTATTGTACTTCGCGTAGCACTTGTGTTGTGTCTTTGATTTAGAAACAAGTACGGTTAATATCGGTTTCGCTATAGGCTTAATTTTAGCCGTTGAATTGTTTGCAGTAATTTTAAGGACAAAAATGGAAAATTACTCTCAAGATAAAAGAAAAAAAATACGAAAAAAAAAAAAGAGAAGGGAACATTC
>Ga0041059_1002127_pt1 | contig 15101 bp, 17 predicted proteins | sample AraColnosormetaG_FD_56232 | JGI IMG/M metagenome (GOLD analysis project Ga0041059, IMG submission 56232) | Arabidopsis roots microbial communities from North Carolina, USA - Col MF nosort | ecosystem: Host-associated > Plants > Roots > Unclassified | place: USA: North Carolina | collected...
AAAAAAAAAAAAAAAAGTTGACAATAATTATTAAAGCGTAAATCATACCTCTCAAATAAAAACTTGAATTTGGAAACAAAGACAACTAAAAAACTCGAATTTAAGAGAATTCCTAAAATCAAGTGAAGTATCATCACTTGGTAAAATTTCATAACCGTTGGCTTCTATTTCTATGTGTGCCTTGGTTTGCAGGAGATAATATTTCATTTCCAACCAATGATATTCGTACACATAGTCAAACAAATGTTTGTCTTTGTTATTATATTGAGAAAGAAACAAGAAAGAGAGAGAGAGATAGATAAGACGAAGGAAGTGAAGCTTCCAAGCGCCCACCGTTAAAAATCTCGTGTGCAAGTTTCAAATACAAGTGGCCGGTGGTCTCCATAATTTGATCGTCATCCAATTAAAAAGGAAGAAAAAGCGTGTTTTATACAAGAAAACTCATTAAAATAAAAGTCCAAAATATCTAAACACTAATCTACCACGTCTATTACACACACACACACACACTTGATCTTAATTTATTTTCAAGATTCAAGAAAATACCCATTCCATTACCACAACTTGACCACACGCCTATATATAAAACATAAAAGCCCTTTCCCCTATTTCTCATTCACTTTTCATTTCAAAAGTAAAACAAGACAAACAAAAAATACACTTAACCATTTATTTTTCTCTCATGAAGAATAATACTCAACCTCAATCATCTTTCAAGAAACTTTGCCGGAAACTATCACCAAAGAGGGAAGATTCAGCCGGAGAGATACAACAACATAACAGTAGCAATGGTGAGGACAAGAACAGAGAGTTAGAGGCTGTTTTTTCTTACATGGATGCAAACAGAGACGGTAGAATCTCACCAGAAGAGCTTCAAAAGAGTTTCATGACATTGGGAGAACAATTGTCTGATGAAGAAGCCGTAGCTGCTGTTAGATTGTCTGATACGGACGGAGATGGGATGTTGGATTTTGAGGAATTTTCTCAGTTAATCAAAGTAGATGACGAAGAAGAGAAGAAGATGGAGCTCAAGGGAGCGTTTAGACTGTATATTGCAGAAGGTGAAGATTGTATTACACCAAGAAGCTTGAAGATGATGCTAAAGAAGCTAGGAGAATCAAGAACCACTGATGATTGTAGAGTTATGATTAGTGCTTTTGATCTCAATGCTGATGGAGTTTTAAGCTTTGATGAGTTTGCTCTTATGATGCGCTAAGCCTCCATTGTTGTTGTTGTTGTTGTTGTTGTTGTTCTTTTATTTAATCTCTTATTGTATATAATTTAATAGTTTGTGACCCAATAAATACGATTGTTATTTGATTAAGGATCCATATGTGAAACTTTGTTATATTAGAGAAGATGTTTTTTTAACATGAAAGAGTCAATCTACTAAATATATAGTCCATTGAGGTTTGACCATGATTTGCTCATAGTCATATTATTATTCTCTAGAGCTCACAATTCAAGACAAAAGGAATCTAAACAAGATTCAAATGAGCTTTAGTATAAGATCTTCACATAACGGTAACAATTAAGGTATCTAATAAGATTTTATTCCTACAAAACAATCTTTTTTTCCAACCAATAAGAGTTTATATATTGTTAGAGTCCTAACACTTTTGTGAAGAAGAATGTTGGCTTTTATCGATCCATCTCAAACTGAATCTCACTAAGTTACCGACAATAATCCATAGTGTCAATGAATTGAATCTTACTATTTGACCTCATCTTTCGGTTGTAGGATTTCTAACACTTATCACTTGTTTTGAATCAACCCAAGTTGGAGAAATTATAGGAGCCATAACAAGTTTGAGGCATTATATGGACTTCTATGGTATGAAACCTTAGGTTGTGAAGAAATTGATTTTTGAAAAAAAGCAATGATTAGTAGATGAAGTTACCATTGTTCTAAATTCAACAAATGGGAGTCGTCAAATATTATATTTACCACAATAACATTTCTCAATCCTTCTTCCTATATTTAAGACAGAGAGGTAGAAGAAGAAAACGTGTTTTAAACATGGGGATGAGATATGTAACGAACCAATATACTAATATTTCCTTTCCTAGCTAGATCTAGAAGACTAATAATACTACTTCTTCTAGATCTAAAGACTAAAAATATTTGTTTTTTTTTTCTAGATCTGAATCTCACACGTTTGATTCGTTTCAATTTCTATTTTCTTATTACTATTCTCGACTTGAAACACACCTATATATATAGAGAAACACTTTATACCATTTCTCATTCAAATCCTAAATCAAAAAAAGAAAGAACAATACTTGTAACTTATAACAAATACAATCTTTTCTTTCTCAAAATGAAGAACACTCAACGTCAGTTATCTTCATCTTTCATGAAATTCTTAGAGGAGAAGAACAGAGACTTAGAGGCTGTGTTTGCTTACATGGATGCAAACAGAGACGGTAGAATCTCTGCAGAGGAGCTTAAGAAGAGTTTTAAGACGTTGGGAGAGCAAATGTCTGATGAAGAAGCCGAGGCTGCGGTTAAACTCTCTGATATAGACGGTGATGGGATGTTGGATATTAATGAGTTTGCTCTGCTTATCAAAGGGAATGATGAATTCACTGAGGAAGAAAAGAAGAGGAAGATAATGGAAGCTTTTAGAATGTACATTGCTGATGGAGAAGATTGCATTACTCCGGGGAGCTTGAAGATGATGCTAATGAAGCTTGGTGAGTCTAGAACCACTGATGATTGCAAAGTTATGATTCAAGCTTTTGATCTCAATGCTGATGGAGTTCTAAGCTTTGATGAGTTCGCCCTCATGATGCGCTAAGCTTTGTTGTTTGTTCTATATAGTTTTTGTTTGATTGCTGTGTAAATAAGGCTTTGCAAGCAATATCCAAAAACATGTTTTATATTATCCAAAATCATAGTTCATTAAAAAGAACTGCATCTTGTTTCAGTTTCAATGTACATGATGAATCCTATTCCATTGTGTTTCTATTTGGTGTTACACAACAACTACATGTCTATAAGGAAAGAAACAGAACACCAACTGTTCTGCTCTGGGCTCTTCTTCTCTGTTCTGGGATTGGATTTTCAATTTTTGGTTTCTCAGCTCATGGGATGTTGAACAAGCTTATCCAAGACTTTCCAATATCTCCGACAAGAAGGATCAGTGTGAATAGCCCTAATCACCCATTTCTCAGGACTTTGGTAGTTTTCAATCCCTGAAGTGGTTTCAGGTCTGTCTTCTGATTGTCTTGCGAGTATATGCATCTGGAAGTAAACTTCTGCAGGTCTCATTTCTGTCCAACAATTAAAAACAGTTTCAGTTATGCAATTCTGGTGAAATATGAAAGAACAATGATTAGAACAGTTTTTTCGTCAAACCTGGAGGCCAGCAGAACCATTCCAGACGAAGATTCTTCTCCCATTTCTCTTTAGAGCCAAGACTTCCATGTGCTTGAGCTAATAATGTATAAACGATAGGCAAAGGAAACAATGAACTCGCTTGAACTTTGCTAAGACTTTTTACAGCTAGTGAGAGAAACTGCGAGTCATTAGACTGTCTAGCCAGCTCCATGCAGACAGCACCATGGCAGAGAAGTAGACAGCTCTCTGAATTTAACAACGAACAAGCTTGTGCAAGGAATTCCTCTGCTGAGAAAAAGTCTTTTTTCCCTGTAGAATCTAAGCCACGAGCTAAACTGTATACAGCCATCCATTCTTTCCATGAATTCTTCTTCTGGCTCGAGCATTCTTGTAGGCTCATCTCTAAGAGGTTAGCATCAGGTTCCAGATTATACTGAGATTCTATGAGCTTCAGGCAAATCCAACCAATATTTGAGTCAGTCTTGAGTTCCAAACACGCTCTGTATTCCTCTTGCATGTTTTTGGTACTCCCATTTGCTGCATAGGCACGGCAAAGTTGTAAATGTCCTAGAAATAGATAGCTACTTGGAAGAGAAAGGGAAGAAGCCTTTCGAGCATGGTTAATGGACTCTGCTATATTTCCCATCTGTAAACTAATCTCAGAAGCACAAAGCAGAAGCTGGAATTTTTTATATTCGCCTTCTTTCGAACATGTCTCATCAGAGAGTGCCACAGATATTAGACGCTCAATAGCCCTACAAAGCTGGCGAGGAAATCTCTGCTCACGTGCCTTCTGCACGAGATTCAGAATAAGCAAGTATCTTACACTGCTGTTCGAAGGTTCTTGATGCAAGAATCTGCGTATTGAAAAACAATTTAAAAAATGTTTAAGTGTAGATATTTTCTGTAGTATTATGCTCTTAGCTCTCTGTCATATACGAAAGATTCTGAGCACAGTGGATCAAAAATTGAGTTGTCAATGATAACAGGACGACTAGACACCACTTTGAGAGTAAATCAATTCAGATTCTGAAAATGCTAAAATGATGTAGAAAGATTCTCAAATACCTTTGCAATTCTACAACAACAACAGGAGCATTCAGATACTGACAATGGCATGTCGGAAATGAGAACCTAGGAGCTGTATTGCCAATTACATTGCAAGCAACTGATCCTCCACCAAGGACCTCCAATGCGGACTTCAGACCTTCCTTATTTGCACACTCAGAGACATTTATGATACAACATCTACTAGCAGTACATGCATCTTTCATTCCTTCACCAGCTAACAAAATATATCCAAGCAGGTTCCTAATTCCAACAAAAAATTATTTCCGAGTTACGATTACGATACCAACATATCATTACACAATTAAAACCTAGAGCGCTTTATCAAAACCCACCTTATCAAATTACTATGAGGATACATATGAATAGCTTTGCTGAGGTGGGCAATCCCCTTCTCATATCCAAGGAAATCTCCTGCTCCAGTTTTCAGCTGCAATATCCAGAGTGTTGTCATTTCAATCAAGTTTATGAACAACAAAGAATTCCAAGACGAAGGGGCCGACATGATAACCGAGATCAAAAGGCTCACCAATTTGCTGAGTGCTATCAAATAGTGCATTGCAACTATTTCTTCTTGTGATGTTATATAGCTACGAGTGCTTGCAACAATCGACTGAAGTCTATCACTCTGATCAAGAGAATGGATGGCAGATACTATAAAGCTGATTTTCGAACTCTGGAAGAAATCCTTTGGCATTTTCTGGATGCTGGTGATAGCAGAATCTAACCCAGATATGCAATAAAGTAGACTACAGATGAAGCTGATTGGGAAGGCTATGGAGGTTTTTTCCCTGGTAGAAATCCTACCAGCCAGATCCCTAATCACTGAAAGAGCCGAATCATTCTGACCAGTCCTCCACAGAGAGAAAGCATATATTTGCAAACCTCCGGCATCAAGCAAACCTTTTGGAGATTTTTTTTAGATATTAGTAAACTTAGTAGCATTTGACTTAAAGTTAGTAAGAGTTGCAAGAAAACCCAGCCTTTCAAACTGGGGGATGAATGGTGTAAGTACAAACCTTTTGACTTCAAATTAGCGCATTCCATAACAGATTCTTTGAATCGTCCTGCCTGTAAAAGAACTTCAAATGAGTACAATATTTACATTCCTATTGATTATTGAATCAAAGTTAAATCCAAACTCAAAATAGCTGTTAAGAAGACATGTTAATGGAAAGAAGGGTACGCATCTCACCTTGCTGAGTGACCTGACCAAGTTTATAGATACTTTTCCAGCATGAGATTTTACTGAACTTTCGGGATAAATACTCATTGCAGCTAGTGCTAGCCTATAAGAAGCAATGGCAGTGTGATAATTATGTCTTGCCTCGCAAACTAGCCCATGGAGGTTATGGGGTTCAGGGTAATAAGGGCTGCGCTGCACTGCCTGCTCAATGCAAGCAAAAATCTGCAACACAGTTTCAGGAGGGGAAATTACTTAAAGCTAACTTTGGATTAATAAAAATCCTATGTATATATATATGTCTGTCTTTATACCTGCGGGGATGATATATTTCCCTGCAGCAAAGCAAGCCATGCCAAACCAACTTGGAATTCTGCAAGCTGGACAGAATTATCTCACGCCTCAATTAGAGCCATCACACTTACAAGTAAGTAAACCACGATTAAATTAGCACTTACAGGTGATATCTGTGCAGCTCGTAAACAACTCTCAAAAGCCTCATCTGATGTTGACTCCCTGAGATGTTAATTAGTCTATGTGGGCAAAATTGTAGTTCGAAAACATGAGAATTCTCTTTTACATAAAAAGCATCTACCTCGCATAAGTATCAGCTGAGCCAGCCCAAGGTAGCGCAAGTGTAGGATCTATGCTTCTAGCACAATCAAAAGCTTGCTTTGCAAATTTCATTTCATCCGATTCCCTGAAAATCTGTTTAAGCAACCGAAATTACAATCAAAAGGGGGGAACCGTAACTGAAATCATGAACATATGTGAAACAAAAATGCAAGCCTTGATAAAGCCAGGACATCAAATACGAAGCCAGAAAGACAAAATGTTAAGGAACAATACCTGGCCCATAAAAGCCCAAGCAACGGCTAAAGATACATCCAAATGCAATGCCCGGATCAAAGCATGTAGTTTCAAAGCACTGTTATCAGACATACAACCCAAAGCAACCCAGAACTCCGAGTTTTCACATTCCAGCAATAATGCTCCCAGCACCATCTTTTCTGGTAGCTTCCTGATAGAATAGTAGACTATTACAAGGGCAAACATCAAAAACTAAGAAAATGCCAAATAACGCCTAGTATAATCTTACCAAGAACTTGAAGTATCAGAGTCATCGCTTAAACTTGAAACAAGATCACAAGTTATGGCTATGTCGGTATAAACATTAGCTTGCCAAGGGGCTAAGTGTAGAGCTCGCTGGTAAGAAGCTTTGGCTGACAATGCAGCTGAGTAACAAATGCTTCTCCAAGAAAGAATTGAATCACTAAATGTCTTCAAAGTGAATTCTGAGTTTTCAGTTCCACCAGACCATGGAAAGCATCTTGCGTATGTAAGCTGCTCAAGGATTACACATTAGATACCCAGATAACGAACGAGCTTTACACTTAAAATACAAGGACCGCCTAAGTACCTGAATATCTCCATGCAATTTCCATATACAAGACATGCTGCTGGCCAGTTCACTGCTTGCTTTTGCAGCTTTACGGGCATCCTACAGTGGATTTCCATTAATCGTTCTCTCATACAGTTATATTCAATATGGATGAGATCAGGACAAAATCAGAAGAGTTTAGAATTATTAACCTCCAATAACGAAGCTGCCCATCCAAATGCGCCCAAATTTATGCATTCCTTTGACCAACTAAGCAATCCAGAAGCAAGACCATAGAGCACAGAAATATTCTGAGGTGAAATCTTCAGTGCTTGCTCAAATAGCTCCACACCCTATACAAATACTATATGAGACTCAAACAAACCTTCCAAAGAGGTCATTTTAAACAGACACGGATACAAAGGTTACCTTTCTATATGAGCCAAGCATCAAAAAGATATTTGCACTTTCCACTAATGCAAAAATTTTGGTCTCATCTAATTCTATGGCGCGGCCATACGCCTGTTGTATCGTTGAGAATTACGGTCACAACAGAATCAACAATAAAACGAAACCACTTCAAGAAACTGGGAAAATACAGGTACAAAAAAGAGGAAACAGTGTCTTTACCTTGATAGCAGCAGTAAACATTCCAAGTCGCTGGTAAGCAAGGCCTAGAGCCTGCAATGACAGACAGACAAAAATAATTCTTGTCAAATTCGGTCATATAGTAAAGAAACAATGTAAGGAAATGTTAATAACTAGAAGAAGAGAAAAAGGACAATTACTTCCCACAAGTCAGACATGGTAGGATAACCTCTAATTGCATGCTGTAGGCTCTGAACAGCTTCAGACCACTTCTTCTGATGAAGCTGTGATAGAATCCATAGCCATTGATCACCAAAGCAAGACAATAAAGACAGATTGCAGCAACAGATGAGGCCAATTGAAACCAAACCTGAATATAACCCAATCTACAAAATGCCCAGAAAGCCTTAGGAGACTTCTCAGAAGCGTCACGACAAACCGCAATTTCCAAAATCTCTTTCCCTTGTCTATCAAATAAATCGCACAAAGCTTCTCCAGAATCAGAATCATTAGGGTTTATCAACACTGCTCTCTGATAACACTTAGCAGCTCGATTAAGATCAAGCGTTACACGCGAGTAGTAATGCCCTAAATACTTAAACGCCACTGCATTATTCGGATCTGATTTCGCCGACAACACAAAATGCTCCGCCGCTTTCTCTGAATCTCCACCATTATCCCACAGATACAAACCCTGCAATCAAAATCAAAGTTCCAAAAAAAATTCCATTAGCAGAAGATACCAAGAGAACCAATAGTAAAGGAACTAAATTTATGGTCGGAAAACAACTTACGAGTTCGAATTGTAGAGAAGAGTCATCTGGGTTCTCTTCTACAGACTTCTTAAGCTGCTCTAATTCCATCCTCACCGTCGTCTTCCTCAATGTTTTAGAACAAATTTAGTGTGAAAGATCGAAGATTTGGAAACCAGGAAAGAATAATATTCAATCTGAAGTGAAGATAATTAAGAAGGGAAAGATTAAACATGTGAATTTCTTCCTTCTTGTTTACTCTATCTCTTACTCAAACCCTAACTTTCCTCTCACCGGAAAACAAATCATCGGCGTCAAGATACAAAAACCAAATTATTTATTAGGCCCTTGTAGTATTATCAAAATCAAAATTACGCCATGTGTTTTGATACATTACTTATTAAACCCTGGATTAGTGGAATGAATATTAGGCCCAGGCCCAAGTATCTTCGCTTTAAGACCCGGTTTGCTCGATCGGTTTACTCCCAGTTATTTTCGTTACACGGTTTAAAACCTTAATTAGTATTTAGTAGTTCTCGGTTTATTAAGATTATACAAACAAACACTGGTTTTACAATTTCTCACTTGAAAAAAAAAATGAAATTGAACACTAATTGTAATCAGATTATTTAATCACATCAGGAGGCAAAAAAAAAACACTTTTCTTGAATAAACCCTTCACGTCTTATTTCTTGCTCCGACCAATTCTCCGGCGATAACATACCGGAAGCTCAAATTTTCCGGTAACCATTCAAAATTCTTACTCTTCTTCTCTTTCAAACATTTCTCAGCAATTTTCCTTGCATCTTCTGGTAAACATTGAGATGTTGCTTCCATGAGCTTAGACACATCCATTGACATGTCTTTAACATAATGTTGAAAGATCTTTGGCAACAAAATCTTTGTCCCTTTGTAAACACGAACATTACTTCTGATATACTCTTGTTTCGCTTGTCTTAGATCCCGGAAGATTCTATCCGCGGTGTAAACTCGAACCTAACCAATAATGTTATACAGTTAATTCCAATCTAGGAGTATAACTGAAATCATTTAGAGTTGAAATGGTTTATAGTTGTTACTGTAGGATCAGTGAATGCCCCTGAAGAAATAGCGAAATGAGCTAAAGCCTCGGGGTATTCCAATGCGTAAATGTGTCTAACACTGCAAGTTTTCGACTTTCTTGAAGGGGAAAACAGAGTTTGGAGTAACTGCAAAATGTAAATTACGCATTTACTATGTGGTGAAAAGTGAAAGTGAGAATGAAGCAAAAAAAGGAAAGTAAGATGAAATGGTTTACAGGTGATGGTGATGTGTAATGAGGTCTGATTCCTAAGATTGAGCTTTGGATGATATAAGGGTTTATTCTATAGCCTCCAATATCATAAGCTGCCTGTGGTTATGTAAAGAGAATTGCTTAGTGAAAAACATCAAATATATGTTACTTTACTAAAATGTTATATGTCTAATATAGAGATTTAACCTTCAAAACCGATGTGTTTCTTGCGCGGTTGTGAGTTCCATAAGCTAAGTAAGCCTTGAAAGAAGAAAATTATGGTATGAAAAGATTATTAACAAGGAAAGATTATCATAAGCTAAGAGCTTGTTTATTACTTACATGCATCACAAGAGCATTGTGAATGTTTATCCAAAACGCGAGCTTCTCTTCGCGTTTCATTCTACTCGGATCAACTTTCTCAAGATTTTGAACCAGTGATCTGCATACCAAATTGTTCATAATACAAATAAAGATCAATCCAATTGTATATTTTGAAACTATATATATTTTACCTGAAGTTTTGAAGCATAAGAGCAGCGTAACCGAAACTACCATCGTCTAAATGTACTCTAAGAGCCTCTATGACAACAACACCACAAGGCAAAACATTGTCTTGATCTTGACAGTGATTCAGAAAATGATCCTCACTTGCGCCATTCAAGCTCCATTTATCTTCATAATTAAATTTGGAAGAGAAAATGGTTGAGGCATTGGAGGAAACCGGAGAAGCAGGAAAACAAGTGGAAGTGGTACTCGTTGATCCTCTTGAAAGTGTACAATACACAGAAGAAATGCATCTCATGATATCTTCAGAGAGTTTATTCGGGTTTATGAAGTTGTTATGATCAACTATATGAGATGATCCTAAAAGCTCTCCAAGACTGTGAGTACCAGAAACTACTCTAGTCCCTTCCTGCAAAAGAGAAAACACATAAACAAGTCACTTAAATGTTTTGTTTACAAGAAAGACTTGATTATAGTTAAAGTTTACCCTTGAAGATAAGGCTTTTAAACTAGTGTTGAAACTCCGAGGATATGAGATTGGTTTTTGGTAAGCTTGATAATGAGTTAGTGATGTTGGTGAAGTAGTCACAGAACGAGGTAAGGTAGTAGTAACAGAGAGATTAGAGAAGGAATTAGGAAGTTGTTGCTCAAATGATTTTCTGTAAAGAGATAAGAGATATCGTTCCATGTGTAGAATCTCTATCTCAATTGATGCAATCTCCTTCTTCAATTCTTCTGAAGACTGAAATAAAAATCAAGATTCAAGACATAGTAAAACAAGAAAGCAGTAATAATATTAAAGATTTGATTACTTAGTTATAAACGAACCTTTGGGATCAAGCAGAGACTGGAATTCTGATGTCTTATTAAAGTCTTCTCAATTGGTAAAATCTGTAAGGGAATTAGAAACACCTTTTCACTTTCATAATGCAAACTTGCATCAAAAACCAATATAAACCCCAGATGAAATGATTTGGAAACCGTACAGATTTTCTGTCGGAAGAGAAACTTGAAGGTGACGCATCAACTACACTCTGCAAAAACATGCTCTCTCTGTTCCTACAAACAACAAAAACAAAGAAAATTTCAATTAACTGTGACTCAAAGATTGGTTAGTCTCTTGTGCAAAATGGAAATAAGGATACCTTGGAGAATATGAAGAAGAAGATGATGAAGAAGTGGGAGAGGAAGTAGACGAAGACGAAGAAGAAGATGAATATGCACAATTCATCAGAGCCATCATTTTTCTCGTTCTTTGCAAACTCTTTTTAAAAGAATCTTACTCGGAAACTCAAGATCATGTTTTCTAGAAGAAAGAAAAAAAAAAGCAAAAAATAAAGCTCCAAGCCTTTTTGCTTCTTCTCTTATGTTAATGTGACTTCACAACCTGAAAAGGGAATGACTTTGTAACTTTCCGGGAAAAGTAGCAAGTGAAACCGACATTTTGTTTTCCCGGGTATTGAGAGGCAAGTGAAGTGTGTGAAACCCAGTTTTTACTCCACAAGACTTTCGTTAACATCTGAATTATATTTAGAGATATAGTATTATTTTTATTACTATCTGTCAATGTCTTCTGTTTTCATATTTATGGCAATGTTTTTCTTGCAGTGTATAATTACAGTAGTTCATAGTCACTTTGCATGTCTATATTTTACTCATCACAATAATATATTATATTTATATATATAATGATTTGGGCTTGTGTTGCAAATGCAATTTAGTGGATTAATGAAAATATTTGGTCTTATTTCCATGCAAAATGAAAATGATTAGTGTTTTTCAAATGTGAAAAACATACTACTATAGAAGAAAAGTTAGAAACCGTGCAATTAATGCCTTTGAGCTAATAACAATTCAATAAGTGGGGACAAATTACTACATAAGAGTTGACATGGGGTCATAAAATACCAATAAATATGTTGTAATCACTCCCATACGAGAAATCAAACCTTTTTTATGTAGCCCGAAATAACAATCGACCTGAACTTTGTAGTAATAATTAAACACCTATTTTTGTCAAGAAGTTGAAAATACTTTTATAATGATTTTATAGAAAAATGAATCAGAATAATGACAACCCATCACTGGCATGTAAAATAAATATTAAACAATATGCAGAATCTATTAAATTACGAAGAAGAAGAAGAAGAAAACAGAAGTATTGAATTAAGTAAATTTTGTAGAAGAATCTAACAATTAAAATTTGCATCCGTGCCATTGCATGTTAGTGGTCATAAATGCATCACCTCGACAGCTGTCCCCATAAATTATGATGCCACCCTGTCTATTTTTCTTTCTTTTTGATTTTTTTTTGTATCCATTAATTACTGCTATTAATACGGATTAGAGACTTATGACTTTAGAGTAACAAATTCATTAAGAAAAAACGGGCAAAGTCATACCCATGTCATTCTCTTTTTTAAGGTAGCTTCGTAGTTATAAATGGTTGGAGTAGTAAAATAGTTAATTATGATTTCTATTTCAAACTTATAATTGTTCTCCAATATTTATTTCCAATATTAAGTAACGTCACGTATAATTTATAATTGACTTTAGAAGATGATTTAGTGGCTCATAGTTAGAAAACCCAATTGTTAATTTTAACATTAACACCTTTGAATGTCCAATGAGTGTACTTTTTCTCACACACGTCATGTGCTAGTAATAAGATTTCGTACGAAAGAATAGTATATTTTGGGTAAGTGTGATATTCTATCTGAGTTTTTTTTAGCCATCTAAAGATAAATGAGATCACGAATGTAGTGAATGTACAATGTTTTCTCCATACGTAGATGTGTGTGTACATATATAGAGGTGAATGCAAATATGCAATATTAGACTAGCTGACTAAAGACAGTGATATATATAGAAACACGACTGAATACTTTAATAATTGGACAATTTTTATGACAAAATTGATTTGAGTATTAATTTCATTTCAGAAAAATGAATATAGAGAGGTGGACCAAACTTTCGTTTTCAAGTTAAATAATTTGGGGCTTTCCTTCGCACCGACTTTTATGCCAATTCACAATGAGGACAATTAAATCGAAAAGGAAACTCAGGCACGTTGAGTGACTCATTTAAATAGTTTATCTACCCATTTCTAGATATTTATATACATATTTATTGGATTTTTTTTCTGTACTCATATCATCTCATAGTCTAATAATACATAAAATAAATGAACATGTATATTATATAACAATTGATAACAGCTAGCTAATTTTACCGGCCACTGGTACTATCTTATTTAGTACTATTAAACACATGAAAGGCCAGCCTTGAGTAACTTACTTCATTTAAACCGATGTTCGTATGAAAAAACAGTTATGATATACTATAAAGTTATACTAGCATCTTAAAAATAGCTCACTAGTAATTTGTATACTCGATCTCCTTAATCACTCAGTACTAGTTTATTAATATAAACCGCCAATTCCCACTCGATCTCCTTAATCACTCAGTACTAGTTTATACTTCTGTACTAATAAGTATTAATAATCGATCTCATTAATCCTAGTACTTTGATAAAGAACTAAGCAGGAAAAAAAATTTGAAAAATAATTTAAATTTGAAGAGTTTGCAGATCGGCTTGCAAACTCCGCAATGGTACGACGACATTATAGTTACTATTTTAAGACCCCAATTTTTAGCACTATCTATTAAAATTCATAAAATATATTAACCCGCTTTGACACCCAAATTTTAACAAAAGAAATTGAACCTATTTCATAAGTTCACGAAAATATTACAGCACTATATGAACAGTTTCAGTGTACTATAAGTCTATAACAGCGTTAGTAACGGCGCATGTATACTTGCACGCAATATTTCGACGTGACACGTGCTATCTAAGATTCAGTGCCATTCCACCAGATTTCTTTTTTTTTGTCTAACTCATAGTACCTATTTTGTAATAACATAACAAGTCAATTATTTAAATAATCCTTATTTGTCAGATTGTTCAAATTATCATAATCTAAATTGTGATATAAAATGCACGTGTGGAAGCATTGTGATTCTCTAACATAACAAATTGAAAGAATCATCATTATAATCGTTGTTTATTATTATCTATTTTTTTTTTGTAATTTTCTGAGTTGTAATCTCAGCCTGGGGATCCACAAATGCAAAACAAAAATAATCGATGTCAATATTTTGTACAAATGGGCCTCGCTGTTTAACCCTAAACCAGCCCATATTTATTGAGCTTTTATCAACTAGCCCGCCCGTCTTTCTCTGCAGGCACCAAATGCCATTGACTTTTTAACACCTCAGTTCCGTTTAATTTCTACGTACATCTCAAAATATCTGCAGCCACGACTAAACATAAATCATGTAGCTCAAAAAATTATTTCATTTAAACACAATATACACCAAACCTTGCAACTATCTTATTATTATTACAAGTAATGAAACTCAACCGTACCCATTACATCTTTATGACTTTATTGACATTATCACTCGGTCTATTAATTGGTCGTTTTATTTTTTAGTTTGCTATCGTTAACAAATTGTATGAGATAGAGAACAACAGTAACATAAAAATAACACATAAAGTAGCGTGGTAAAATTTTAGATCAACATAAGATCAGGCAAGGAAAAAATAAGTTAAACAAAATATAATTTTTTTGGATTGATATCTCAATACGAATCACGAGCAATTGTATTCATAAAAGTATATATAGAAACAAAAGAAAAATGAAGAGAGAGAGCCGTGGGGTTGAGACTTGAGAGTGCACGTGGAAATATACTAAGAGGAGATGGTGGTGGAGCCATTATGTCAACGAGTTGTGTTTAAAACTTTAAACTATTGAACCTTGTGTGCATATATATTCATATAAATTTCTAATTCTCGTCAGTTTCATTATAATTTTTTTTAGTCTATATATCTTTCTTTCTTTCAGAAAAGTAATAAAAGTCGAAGATATTTATATCAACACTTATAATTGAGTTTTACGACAGACGCAAAAGAAAAAGAAAAAAAAAAAAAACTAATAATT
>Ga0041059_1002128_pt1 | contig 15101 bp, 10 predicted proteins | sample AraColnosormetaG_FD_56232 | JGI IMG/M metagenome (GOLD analysis project Ga0041059, IMG submission 56232) | Arabidopsis roots microbial communities from North Carolina, USA - Col MF nosort | ecosystem: Host-associated > Plants > Roots > Unclassified | place: USA: North Carolina | collected...
ATATATACCACATATATAAGTAGTGCAAACTAGATGGATCCAATGAAAGAAAAAAAAAAAAAGTGTAAAAGGGATCCAATGAAGATGCGAACAATTAAGATGGAGAATTATTTTGTGAAAGTCACAAATCTCACCTGATTATGATTAGTCTATCTTGTTCAAAAGTGTTTTCTTTTTCCCAGTCATTTCTCGAATCTGAATCAAATATGACGTTTGATTTAGAAAATAGTCATCGTGCATATTTATTAGTGGCTTCTTTGTTATTATTGTCAGTGGTTGATCTATCTAAGAAGAATATGAATATTTAATTTACCTTTTCTCCCTAAATCCTTTTTCCTCTAGTAAATTAGAATAAACTAAACAGTAATTATCTCTTTCCCTACATCTATGTTGAAAATAAGAAGAGAAAGTTTCGATGTTGCGCGGAGTTTTGCAGGAAACACATGCATGTCTCTTCTTATTGATCCAAAATTTAAATTAAAAACAGAAAGCAAAATTAGAACTATAATGGAGATCAAGATTTACCAAGTTACTCAACCTTTATTCAGGCTGGAAGTATATATAACCCACAAAATTCTTAAGAAAGTTTTTGAATTTTGTTTAACCTAAAATTAATAACTTACTTGGTGGATGAAGAATCAATCATATGCTAAGAATTTCCGCGAGAGATGTAAACCTTTTTTTAATTATGTGAAGTTTTATGCTGTGATATAGAATCCGTGAGTAATGTTGTACTATAGTTTAGTGTTTTGAACTTTTGATCCATCCATTTATTTAAGATTAAAATATAAAAAAGAAAATCAAAGAATTTTAGTGGTAATTATTATCATAATCTGTTAGTATTCAATAAATTTTGTAATTTCAGTCCTCACATCAAATATAATAGTATACACATTTCTTTGCGATATTAGTGGCCACAAAATTCCCAATTATGCTCGAAGATAGAAGTTATAAATTAGAAAACTTAGTGAGGTACATGTCGACCCACACTATATATTCTTAACTTTTTTAAAAACGTTATTCTTGTCTCGTTACTTTCAATTGCTTTTCTGCTCCCTCCAACTATTTTTAGTGGGTTTGTTCGATATTATGTTCAAAAATTCTCTTCTTTTCCTTAAAAACATGTCGTGAAAAAAAAACACAAACATTTAGTTTCCGACTGAGTTTTCATTTGCCAAAGTTGTATAGCTAGCGCTTGTTTAGTGCTTGGTGTTAAGAAAAGCAACATGAGGTAAATGGAGGATGATTTCTGTGCCTTAACACCTAAACCATTTAATCGTTTAGACAACATTAGGTTGTTTAAAAAAAAAAACTATTAAGTTGTTCATGCATGTATAAGATAAAATTATTATATATTGATGCATTTAATGAGTTAAATAATTTATAAACAATGTAATAAATTACATTTTATAAGTTGTAAGAAAGATCAATAGTTGTAGCTAGTTGGTAAGAAAAAATATTCTGTTAATTTAACAAGTACAAATTTGCTCGATTTATAGTTTTGTAATATCAGGAAAACAAAATTTCAACTTCAAGTTCTATATTTTCAGTGTTCTAAATCCAAACTATATTTGAAGGAGTAAACTAACATTAGTTTTAACTTCAAAAAGATACTTGTCTAGATAGAAAAAAACGTTTAGACTTCTTAGAGCATCATTATCAATAGGTTGTTAACAATATCATAAGAACTATTAAAATATTATATTAAACAAAATAAGAATAAAAAAAAATAAAAAAGTGTGCTTGAGATGAAAAATGGCTCTTAGCTAAGAGTTTTCTTCCTTATTCTCTTCTTTTGTAAGAGCCTTTCTAATATTTAAACATTATGTTATATATCAAAATTGTTTAGAACTACATGTAAGAGTCCATTGATAAAGATGGTCTTAGCCCACTTAAAGTAACTCATGAACATAGAGAAAATCAGTCTAACTTCTAAAATCAAGACGTGTATGAAAGGCTTAGACACTTGTTTCTGAAAAATTATGTCAAACCAACTCTGAAGCCATGCATAAGTAGGCATATCCCAAATTAATTCCACTTTCACGACCACTCATGCACTCGAACTCAGATAGCAATACCAACTCCTTTTTGTCTTTTCCTTCTTTTTTTCGTATCACAAAAGTTTTGTCAAGTTCAATCTAGATAGATTGCGATCAATCTTATCAATGGAAATAGTAATGTTTCTTCTTTTAGTTTTTTTTTTACCACCCACATGTTAAAATTAAGGGTCAATTTGCAAGATGATTATAAAGAGACATAATCTGCAAAGAATACGCAATATAATATTAGTAAATGAGTGGCAATTTCTCATTCGTGTTTGATTTAAAAGACAAATAGACCGCAACTTAGAATTTTCTGTTAACCTTAACAGAAAATGATATTTGTAATATATATGACTTGTCGTGATAGAATTCACAACCTTTTTTTTTTTCCTTTACTAACACTTTTATTTTGATTTCTATTTTAAATTCGAGTCGTATATTACGATAATATATAATAAAAGTTCTAAAAATTTTCCTTAATATATTATCATTTACATAACACCAATAATCATTTTTTCAGTAAAACCACTAATAAAAAAACTTGTCTTATGGGGTTAAGGGAGTTTAATTGATATATATATATATATTTACAACTTTACTATAGCATTTGAAATAATTTAAAACTCCGTAATTATTTTTGAGCTTTGATTTGTCTACGGCACTGAAGGCGGTGAAAAAAATTATGGTAAAGGCCAAATTTGCCGGACAAAACGAAATTTACATACTGTGCTGTGGAATCAAAAAAAGAAGAAAATATATATATATATATATATATATAACAGGTTGTGGGAACATTAATCTATGCCAAGTTAACGAATTCGTAATTCACCAAAAAAAAAAGTTAACGAATTCGTTAGATTAAAATCAAATGCTTCGGCGTGGTAATGTACCTATGTAATTTCCTTAGAATCTTGCAAAGAGTATTTGGATATATGATGAATATAGTAATATGTTATGCTATTTTAAACGTTTGAAAATCCTATTGTACACATAAAAAATTAAAGGGTGTAGTATGAAGTGCTTGATTAACTTTTCATTAAAACAAATGCATATGCTGTAGTAAGATTTTAGATAAGTAGTTCAGGAGAATAAAAATATAGGTTAACGTTAACGTCAAAGCTAAGTAAGTCCAAAGTGGAACAACACATACACACTTTTCTTATAAATATGGGAAGCTTTGTGGTTGCCAAACTCAAAGCACATTGGGGCTTATCTCTCTCTAAGTAATACACACAAAAATAACTCACATATAGAGAGAGATATGGCTGGAGATATGCAAGGAGTGAGAGTAGTAGAAAAATATTCACCGGTCATAGTGATGGTGATGTCAAATGTAGCGATGGGTTCGGTGAATGCACTTGTGAAGAAAGCTCTTGATGTTGGTGTGAACCATATGGTCATTGGTGCTTATCGAATGGCTATTTCCGCTTTAATTTTGGTTCCCTTTGCCTATGTCTTGGAAAGGTTTGATATGTTGATCGAAATAGGAGATAGTGAAAATTCTGTATTCTAACATGCAAGTAGAAATTTAGAAGCCACGAATGTTAATATATATGTATAATTTTAATGAATTTTCTAAAGAATTTCTATTGTTGTTAAATAGGAAAACAAGACCACAAATAACGTTTAGGCTAATGGTCGATCATTTCGTCAGTGGCCTTCTCGGGTTAGTCCTCTCAAACCTAATTGCATTTTATTATATTATTTTGTCGGCCATTTGCAATTTATTCTTATAGTTTAATAGTTTGTACTAATCATAAGCTAAATTATTAAAGATCTTTTAATTAATTTATGGGTTTAAATTGACAGGGCGAGTTTGATGCAGTTTTTCTTTTTGCTTGGTCTGTCGTACACGTCAGCAACTGTTTCGTGTGCTTTGGTAAGCATGTTGCCTGCAATCACCTTCGCTTTGGCCCTTATTTTCAGGTAACGATGGAACCATCTAACCTCTTTATCATCAATTGATAATATATATTAATCTAGATTTTTAAAAAGCACTACTGAAAGTATTGACAACATAATATAGAACATTATATTTTCTTATTAATTGTAATGCAATCTGATTGGTTTTCTTTTCCATCAAATTACCTTAAGTATACGTAACTGCATCCACTGAGCCCTCTTTCTAAAGCTTTTCCTGAAAAAATGTCTTTTCTTAGCTATACGTCGCATTTTTATAAACTTTGATGGAATGATGCGGAAAATTATTAAAAAGCGACTCTATTTTGTAACGCCAGGAAAGAAAAAAAACAAATACTTTCTACTATGATTCATATTCTCAATAACTTGTTTCAAAATAATCATTAAAATTTTACTTTTTTTAGGACTGAAAATGTGAAGATTCTAAAGACCAAAGCAGGAATGTTGAAGGTGATTGGAACTTTGATCTGTATAAGTGGAGCTTTGTTCTTAACATTTTACAAAGGCCCACAAATATCAAACTCTCACTCTCACTCTCACGGTGGGGCTTCCCACAACAACAACGATCAAGACAAGGCCAATAATTGGCTTCTTGGATGTCTTTATTTAACCATAGGAACAGTGTTGCTATCTCTATGGATGTTGTTTCAAGGGACTTTAAGTATTAAGTACCCTTGCAAATACTCGAGCACTTGTCTTATGTCAATTTTCGCGGCATTTCAATGTGCTCTCTTGAGCCTTTACAAGAGCAGAGACGTTAATGATTGGATCATAGATGATAGATTCGTTATCACCGTCATCATATACGCTGTAAGTTACAAACATCATATCTTTATAAATTAACTTTTTAAAAATTATAAGATTAGTATGTAAGAACTTAAGATATTAATGTGGGTTTTTTTATGTGGTTTTTTTTTATCATATATTATAGGGAGTGGTAGGACAAGCAATGACGACGGTTGCAACAACATGGGGGATTAAAAAATTAGGAGCTGTGTTCGCATCGGCGTTTTTCCCACTTACTCTCATTTCGGCTACTCTATTTGATTTCCTCATTTTACACACTCCTTTATACCTTGGAAGGTATCTTCTTCGATAATCTCTATCAAATTAATTTTGTCTAGGCATAACACTAATTACAACATTAAAACTTTTGGTCTACAGTGTGATTGGATCACTAGTGACCATAACGGGTCTCTACATGTTCTTGTGGGGGAAGAACAAAGAAACGGAATCATCAACTGCATTGTCTTCAGGAATGGATAACGAAGCTCAATATACTACTCCTAATAAGGATAACGACTCTAAGTCGCCCGTTTAATTTAATTATATTGTTGTTAATGTATGTTTCAAATAACTGTTATGTCCTAGTTAATGTTTAAGGAGAGGTAATGAGAGATAAAATTTTATAATTCCAAACATCAACGTAGAGATTTGTGAAATATTTAAATCCGGTTTGTTTGGTTATTTTGGAATAATTTCGGTTATTTCAATTAGATTCGGGTAGTTCAGTTCTTCGGTTAGTAACAAAAACTGGTCTATTGTTTTTTGGTTAACCTAGAACCGAACCGAACTAACCAAAGTTCTCGGTAACCTTTTGTAGTGGCTTCCTGACCGATGAGGCCGTCAACTTCAAAAAATATTGCAACTAAGCTCTGCTCCAACATTAGAGTATCTATAACTATGTTAAACGCTTCTGCTTTAAGCAAAACACAGTTGTAAGCTGGAATCTAAAAAAATGAGTGTAATGATGTTTGCTGAATTCCATAAATAAATACTACATGCTTCGGTTAAGACTTAAGAGTAATTAATGTTCCTTAATTTCTACAAATGTTATATAAGCAAGTTGACCAAAGTTCTCGATGATAATTTGTTGAAATTTTGTATAGGCATTGCATGATATTATATGAAAAGATGAAGATTTTTATACAGACGCAAGTTCCCCGAGCAGTCCAAGCTTGTCGGGTTTAATTCAACTATGTTAATACGCAAATTTATATAGAATAGGCGTAAAAGTGAGGCCCATACAATGTCTTATTACAAGCCCAGATCCAGCATAGCCAATACGTAGCAGTACACCATCACAGCTGGCACCGTACCCACTTGTTTAGTCGTCCAAGTTTGTACCAATAATCGTTTACACGTAAGCAATTGTGGACCACCACACTCACTTTTACCTACGTGAGCTTCACATTGAAGCTTCTGGCTCGTAGAGAAGCAACTTGAGATATACCAAAAAGTGCAGTAGACAGCCACTACAATATCACCACGTGTCGATCTGCGATGACTTCTGTTTTTTCCATTTATACCCTTGGTGCTGTTCCAGCCTCAAATAAACTTTTCAATTAAAATTTTTCCAAAAATTAGGGGAAAAATTGTTGTGGCTGAGATTGCTTCTGGCTTCTCTTCTTCTTCTTCCAGTCTTCTTCAGCCTAAAACAGTCTTCCTTCTTCTTCTTCTTCTTCTTCTTCTTCTTCTTCTTCAGTTATCTTCTTCCTTCTTCTCTCTGTTTTTTAAATTTATTTTTAGAGATTTTTTTTTGTTTTGCTTCCGATTTGATTATTTCCGGGAACGATGACTTCTCCGGGGAGTTCCCGGTGAGATGATAAGTCAGATTGCATACTTGTCTCCTCCATGGCTACTCTCAAGGGTATAACAGTTTACATTATGAGCAGTTTCTAGGATTCCTATAACATACTAAGATCTCTGTTTGGCTGCTGAGAAACTTATAGAAGCGATTAACTAAATCTTATTAGCTCTAAAAGTTAGCATAAATGATACGAATCTGGTGATTGATTACTGATATGAAGATTTGTGAAGGTTTTGGCTGCGGTGGATTCGTTTGGGTGAGGCTTTTGTGAATAATAATAAAGGGAATTCTTTTGAGTTCTGCTGGAGAAGCAGCGACTGTTTCACGGTGGACTTTGAAAAGATTTCTCTTTTGAATTTCGCTCATCACTCTTATCTTAGTGTTTGTGGATAAATATTTCTCATAAAGTACTTTCTCCTTTGCAGTTTCTCTAGAATCTAAAGAGGTTATCACAACGGCTTTGCAATTTGAAAACTTTCATGTTTGGGGAGATCAAAGATGGTTTCTTTTTTATACTTTACTTGTTAGAGAGGATTTGAAGCAGCGAATAGCTGCACCGGTCCTGTTATGGATACTAATACATCTGGAGAAGAATTATTAGCTAAGGTACTACTACTAATGAAATAAGATTGGTGTTTTTTTGTTTGAGAGATTTGGACTGTTGTTGTGTGAAGATTTGATTTTCTTTTGGGTTTTCAAATGTTTAGGCAAGAAAGCCATATACAATAACAAAGCAGCGAGAGCGATGGACTGAGGATGAGCATGAGAGGTTTCTAGAAGCCTTGAGGCTTTATGGAAGAGCTTGGCAACGAATTGAAGGTCGAAAGTTTATCTTTTGAATGTTTAGTTTGAACTCTTTGAGATTTTATATTCCTTTGTTTAGGAGTGTCTTTATCTCCTCTTGATTGGGAGATTCCTTCTTTTCTTTTCATTTTGTGTGCAGAACATATTGGGACAAAGACTGCTGTTCAGATCAGAAGTCATGCACAAAAGTTCTTCACAAAGGTAAGTTGATGATCCTTTCAGATCTTTTTAAAACACTTTCGTTATCTTGTGTAAAGGTACCATTTTTTCATATCGATCTATGACTATGTTTAGAAGTTGCCTGTCACTGTCTGGAAAAGATGATAGAAGGTTCTTCTTATTCTTCCTTTTCTCTAATTGCTTCAACTAGAAATTAGGCGTCTAAGTAGAGTGTGTTTTGCTAAGTAGAGTTGGTTGGTTCCGAGGATTGCATCTCGATCGTTTTTTATCTTTTTCATTTACTCTGTTCAACTAAACTTAACATTAGATTGGTCTGTCCAAACTTACTGTTAGAAAAAACTCTACAGAGAGCTTTCTTCTCTGAGACCATAAGATAGGTCCAAATTAACATAACTAGCGTTGCATTTGGATGACACAATTGTCCCATATTCACTAAAGTCGATGAAATAATGGGATTGCATGAATTCTTTTAGCCATCCATATGGAAACCAAACCTCCTTGCCCTATAGGACAGGACATGAAGTAACTCTATCATCTCTACCCCGAAAAATTCGGGTCAGTATAAGACTTTTTTCAACCTTGGTGATGTGGTCAATTTCATGAATCTCAGGATTTCACATCTGAGCTGCATTTTTCCATCTCCAGTTTGGAAAAGCTCACAGTTTTTGGTTCACATTTCAGTTGGAGAAAGAGGCTGAAGTTAAAGGCATCCCTGTTTGCCAAGCTTTGGACATAGAAATTCCGCCTCCTCGTCCTAAACGAAAACCCAATACTCCTTATCCTCGAAAGCCTGGGAACAACGGTACATCTTCCTCTCAAGTATCATCAGCAAAAGATGCAAAACTTGTTTCATCGGCCTCTTCTTCACAGTTGAATCAGGCGTTCTTGGATTTGGAAAAAATGCCGTTCTCTGAGGTTTATTCCTGATCTTTCTCTTCTTCATTTTATCATTTTGGTGGTCTTGTGATAGACTTCTTATGTTTTATTTTCTGGTTAGAAAACATCAACTGGAAAAGAAAATCAAGATGAGAATTGCTCGGGTGTTTCTACTGTGAACAAGTATCCCTTACCAACGAAAGTAAGTCTAAGAAAGCTACAAAATTGTAGTCGAAGAATCTGATGAATGCTTTCAAGTGCATGACAAATTATTTGTTCCATTCTGATTTTTAGCAGGTAAGTGGCGACATTGAAACAAGTAAGACCTCAACTGTGGACAACGCGGTTCAAGATGTTCCCAAGAAGAACAAAGACAAAGATGGTAACGATGGTACTACTGTGCACAGCATGCAAAACTACCCTTGGCATTTCCACGCAGATATTGTGAACGGGAATATAGCAAAATGCCCTCAAAATCATCCCTCAGGTATGGTATCTCAAGACTTCATGTTTCATCCTATGAGAGAAGAAACTCACGGGCACGCAAATCTTCAAGCTACAACAGCATCTGCTACTACTACAGCTTCTCATCAAGCGTTTCCAGCTTGTCATTCACAGGATGATTACCGTTCGTTTCTCCAGATATCATCTACTTTCTCCAATCTTATTATGTCAACTCTCCTACAGAATCCTGCAGCTCATGCTGCAGCTACATTCGCTGCTTCGGTCTGGCCTTATGCGAGTGTCGGGAATTCTGGTGATTCATCAACCCCAATGAGCTCTTCTCCTCCAAGTATAACTGCCATTGCCGCTGCTACAGTAGCTGCTGCAACTGCTTGGTGGGCTTCTCATGGACTTCTTCCTGTATGCGCTCCAGCTCCAATAACATGTGTTCCATTCTCAACTGTTGCAGTTCCAACTCCAGCAATGACTGAAATGGATACCGTTGAAAATACTCAACCGTTTGAGAAACAAAACACAGCTCTGCAAGATCAAAACTTGGCTTCGAAATCTCCAGCTTCATCATCTGATGATTCAGATGAGACTGGAGTAACCAAGCTAAATGCCGACTCAAAAACCAATGATGATAAAATTGAGGAGGTTGTTGTTACTGCCGCTGTGCATGACTCAAACACTGCCCAGAAGAAAAATCTTGTGGACCGCTCATCCTGTGGCTCAAATACACCTTCAGGGAGTGACGCAGAAACTGATGCATTAGATAAAATGGAGAAAGATAAAGAGGATGTGAAGGAGACAGATGAGAATCAGCCAGATGTTATTGAGTTAAATAACCGTAAGATTAAAATGAGAGACAACAACAGCAACAACAATGCAACTACTGATTCGTGGAAGGAAGTCTCCGAAGAGGTAAAACAAAAACCAATGATTCATGGATATTGCAGAGTTCTTCTGGGAACTAACACTATCAAAATATTTTCAGGGTCGTATAGCGTTTCAGGCTCTCTTTGCAAGAGAAAGATTGCCTCAAAGCTTTTCGCCTCCTCAAGTGGCAGAGAATGTGAATAGAAAACAAAGTGACACGTCAATGCCATTGGCTCCTAATTTCAAAAGCCAGGATTCTTGTGCTGCAGACCAAGAAGGAGTAGTAATGATCGGTGTTGGAACATGCAAGAGTCTTAAAACGAGACAGACAGGATTTAAGCCATACAAGAGATGTTCAATGGAAGTGAAAGAGAGCCAAGTTGGGAACATAAACAATCAAAGTGATGAAAAAGTCTGCAAAAGGCTTCGATTGGAAGGAGAAGCTTCTACATGACAGACTTGGAGGTAAAAAAAAAACATCCACATTTTTATCAATATCTTTAAATCTAGTGTTAGTAGTTTGCTTCTCCAATCTTTATGAAAGAGACTTTTAATTTTCCTTCCGAACATTTCTTTGGTCATGTCAGGTTCTGTACCATATTACCCCATGTCTTGTCTCTTGTCTCTGTTTGTGTATGCTACTTGTGGTCTATATGTCATCTGCTACTACTGTTAATTAACCATTAAGCAATGGATTTGTCTTTATTCTTCTTTTTAAAAATTGTGGATATTGATTGATGAGATCATAAATAGTTTATAATGATAAAAGATGAACTGTACAAAAGTTACAACTTAGAAAGTTTTGTCTTTTGGTGTTTCTTCATAATGATTCTCTCTGTTTGTTTCAAACTTGAAGGCGCTCGTTGCCCAACGCCAAATGCCCAAAGGTGCTAGGCTGGGCCTTAAAGATTTTACTCACACTACTTGGGCCTACATTACAACATTTTCCCTATTACAAGCTTAAGTAATAGAGGCCTAAAGAAGGCTTATATTGTGTAGCTAGTTTATACAATATTTCAATCTCTTAATTTGGTTTACTGATGAATGAGTAGATATACAATTTTTTTGTTCTCACTGAATGAGCCATATCCTTGCTACCAAACCAAATTATTTGTGAAAAATGTAATGCAAGTATCCTACATAGATTATAGGAGTGACCGCAAAAACACAAACTATGTTTCGTAATAAAAAATAAAGTATTTTTAAAAAGATGTAAATCTTTGTAAATAATTGAGTGGTAGTGTAGTGAGTGTTACGATAATATAAAAGTTTGATCCGTATATCTCGGTGGTGACTCATATATACATTTTACAATCACTTGCTAGACCAACGGGCTTCACTTGTTTCTCTCCCAAAGTTTCTTCATCATCCTTGCGATAAAGAAAACAACAATCGGCTGTTTCGTTTCGATCCAAAGGTACGTTTTTTTTTCTTTTGTCATCGTTCTAAGATCATCAAAGTTTGATGCTTTTCCATGTTTAATCTTCTGGGTATTTTGTTGCTTCAAATCTCAATCATCCATCGAGTCTATAGAGAAAAAGTGAACAGATTTGGTATACATCTTTTCAGTAATCGATACGTTAACAATATATGAATCCATAATTTGGGTATGATCGATCTCAAGTCTGCTTTAAGGATTGTTTTCCCTTGTGGGGTCTTGATTCGCTTTTTCCATTTAATACTCTTGATTCGATTGATTCTCTCTCTGCCAATTAGGGTTATGATGTTAGATTCAGTCAATATCAATGAGTGATGAAACGTTCTGATTTTGACAGATGAGTGAAGAAACTAAAGATAACCAGAGGCTGCAGCGACCAGCTCCTCGTCTTAACGAGAGGATTCTCTCATCCTTGTCAAGAAGATCCGTAGCTGCTCATCCATGGCATGATCTTGAGATTGGTATATAAATCATTCTAAACATGCTACTTTTTGATTTCATACTTTTGTATTCTGTTACTAAATCATAAGTCTGGATAATCTATCTAGGACCTGGAGCTCCACAGATTTTCAATGTGGTAAGTTTTTTCCTACTCTTTGTTCTAAACAGAGTATGTTGTTATTAGATTCTCTAATCATTTTATCTTTGGATGATTATTAGGTTGTTGAGATCACTAAAGGAAGCAAGGTCAAATACGAGCTTGACAAAAAGACAGGACTCATCAAGGTTAGATGAGAACAAAGTTTATTTTTTATATGAATGGTTTTCTTATAGCAAAATCAATCTCAACAAGTTTGAATTCTCTCATTCAGGTTGATCGTATTCTCTACTCATCAGTTGTGTACCCTCACAACTATGGTTTTGTTCCTCGCACATTGTGTGAAGACAATGACCCCATTGATGTCTTAGTCATCATGCAGGTATTACTCTTTCTTTCTTTCTCATATTATCCCTATACTATTTGCACCAATTTTTTGTATTTCAAATATATATTATTATCTTTGTGTAGGAACCTGTGCTTCCGGGTTGTTTTCTGCGTGCCAGAGCCATTGGATTAATGCCTATGATTGACCAGGTAAAACCTAAACTTGATCAATGAAAAGACTCTGTTTTTTTTTTCTCTTACTCTAATCCTTTAGGTCAGTTTAAATGGTCTTGTACTCCAATCTTGTATTTTTGGCGCTGTAATTTTAGGGTGAAAAAGATGACAAGATCATTGCAGTGTGTGTTGATGATCCTGAATATAAGCACTACACTGACATCAAAGAACTTCCTCCTCACCGTCTCTCTGAAATCCGTCGTTTCTTCGAAGACTGTATCCTTTTTCTTCAGTGTTCCTCCTTATTCATCTCTATTGATCTCTCAACAAGTATTAGTTTTTCCCTTTAACTCTAATATCTTACAGACAAGAAAAACGAGAACAAGGAAGTTGCAGTGAATGATTTTCTGCCATCTGAGTCTGCGGTTGAAGCTATCCAGTACTCAATGTAAGCCTCTGTTTCTTTATCAAGAACCAAACTCTCTTACATCTTTTTTAGTTTGTAACATTAAAGCAACTCTGGATTCTGAATTCCCCATTACAGGGACCTCTATGCTGAATACATTCTCCACACCCTGAGGCGTTGAAGCTTCTCCTCAGAAGATTTCTGCAGCATCTATGTTTCTGTTACTTTTCATTGATAATAAGAAGCATATGATCCTAATTGATATTACTTTTATCTCTGCATTTTTCTTCCTTATCATTTGGTCCTTCTGTAATTTCGTTTTAAAGACCCTTTCTTGGCATTGAAATTTTTGGTTTAATTTGTTTGAAGAGTTCTATAAACCAATTAAACTCGAATAACAACAGATCAATTAAAACACTACAACCACTATGGTTTTAAGGTTTAAAATGTAATGACTACATCTCGTTGAAGAGAGTAAAAGAATCAAGAAAAAGTTTTATTTAAAAGCTCAAGTAGAAGAACCGCAGCTGAATCCTTAGCTTTCTTAACACTCGGCATTGGCTCGCCAATACACTCATCGGTCCATCCTCTATCGCTCGTATTAACTCTTACCCCAAACGTAAATCTCTTTGCATGAGCCGGTCCTCCTTCTTTCACACATCTACAAAATTCACCACAAACCCGAAATAAGCTCAATAAAGCCCAAAATTGATTTGTTTACCCACTTTCTATTAAATTGTTGTTACCTGTAAGAAGGCATTGGCCAATTCTTCCTCAAACAAATATCATTCAACGTTTGTCTCGTAAACGGCTGATGCCCATTCTTCTTGTTCCCATTCTCATTCTCGCCTTGATCCTCTCCCGCATTACCGTTGTTGATATGCTTCTCCTTTGATTCTGCTATTTCTTTCTCTTTCAAAGCTGCAAGTGCGTTCCTCGCAGCTAGCTTTTGAGCCATTTTCTTCTGCGGGTTTTGCGCTACTCCAACTTGAACACCGTCGATGAAAACTTCCACAGTCGCTGTGTTACCACTCCTACTCGCTTTGTATTCTAACCCTTCTGCTTGTTGCTGGCACCGCTCTTGTAGCTCTCGCACCGGATGCATTGGAAGTGTCTCTGGTGTCACCATGGGCTGAAGCAAAGGTTGAAAAACCTGGAAAAGAATCATACGATTTAGTAAGCTAAGAATTACAATTCCAAAAAAAAACGAGTTAGTTAGAGATTTTCAACCGAAATAACTAACTAACTAACCTTCCAAGCAGCAGTTGTATCTTTTCCACTATCAAGAAAAATAGCACCTGCAATAGATTCAACAATGTCTCCAAGAACTTTTGGTGCTTTGCAGTCTCCCAAACCAAAAGAGTTAAACCCCGGTTTCGATGACTCGGTTTGAACCTCCTTCACAAATTCCCGAATCTGAAAAACAAAAAGTAACCAAACAGTCAAACATTTGAAACTCTTTGAGAACAATATACTTTGTTTCTTAATCTTGTTTACCTGTTTTTCGAGGGCGCTTGAACCGTGACGAAGGTACAAGTGGAGTTTATGTTTAACCGCAACGCGAGCAAAATTCTCGTTGTTAACCGCTGCAGCTCGAAGATCTGTTAACCGACCAGGAGGAAGGCTTGTGTATGTGAAAAATAGATGTCTTGTGATGAGATGATCCAAGACCGCGTCACCAACAAATTCCAATCTCTGGTAACACGAAACACCTGAAGATGGTCTTGAAGCATGTGTTATAGCTTCAACAAGAAGACCTTTCTCTTTAAACTCATATTTAAGAGCTCTCTCAAGACCAACAAAGTCGATGCTCTTGAGCACACTCTCTGGAACATTAACATTTTTCAATGTTCCATCGACTTCATCAGGATCATCCTCCACGTGAATCCCAATCCATTTCATCAAATGATTAGCTGCAATCTTACCCCCTTCGACGTAATAAACACCAATCAAAGCCTCAACAACATCAGCTAACGTTTTGCTAGATAAAACTCGGTACGAACTCAAATCACCCTCTAGTTCACCATCCTCCATCTCCCCATCTTCAAACACATCGCTGTTTTCCTCGGAAACAGGTTTTTGCTCTTCATCGAAAAACGAAGATCCTCCATCTTTTGTGTCCTCGTCGAAAACCGGAGGCACACCAGGAGCAGACCACCTAGACGGGGCGAATCGATCCGCCTGGATATATGACTGAAGCCCTTTAACCAGAGCAAACTGATAAAGAACCATATTACTAACCATTTGTTGCCTCATCCTTGTAAGCTGACCCTCGTGCTTTTGAGGATACTTGAGAAACAGAAAACGACTAACAACCCATTTTAGATACGCATCTCCTAAAAGCTCAGCTCTCTCGTAGCAGAACGTTTCCTGGCACGAGGCGGCAGTCAAGGCTTCAAGAATCTACATATATATACCAAATATGATTAGATAGTTTCAACAAAAAAAAAAAAGACACTAAGCATAATATATATATATATACC
>Ga0041059_1002129_pt1 | contig 15097 bp, 9 predicted proteins | sample AraColnosormetaG_FD_56232 | JGI IMG/M metagenome (GOLD analysis project Ga0041059, IMG submission 56232) | Arabidopsis roots microbial communities from North Carolina, USA - Col MF nosort | ecosystem: Host-associated > Plants > Roots > Unclassified | place: USA: North Carolina | collected 2013-09-02
TTTTTTTTTTTTTTTTTTCTCAAAACAACTTTTGTATTTACATTTGCTAAAAACATCAGATTATTTGGTAGATAGAAATGTGTGATTCATTCTTTACCGCAAAAGGTTTTGAACCGTATACGAAGAATCCGCGGCCTTGGCCGAAGAAGGCGGTGAATGAGGCAGCCTAGCGGAGAAGTTACGTAGCGGAAAACGGTCGATATTGTCATCCTCATCTCCTTTATCAAAGTTAAGCGCATAGCTCGACGGATCGTAATGAAAGTCAGCAGTATGGCGGCGAATATGCTTCCCGTGACCGCCAACGCCACCTACTCCACCGCCCATTCGATGGATCAGACTCTTACATTTTTCATGTGACTTGGACAACGTCCTAGTGAGTCTTGGAGATTTGGTCTTCATTCCACCACCATGTGGGCTTTGTGTAGATTTCTCGGTGGTGACCGGGGATGATGGTAGGTCGTCGGGAATGTTGTCGTGGTGGTGATGATTGGTCGTACGAAAACATCCGGCGATGCAAAACCTTGATTTGAGTTTCTTTTGTAGAGACAAGTTGGTCATTGTTTCGCTTCCCATTTTTTTTTTACAAAACCAATGTTTGTTGGTTAGATCAACAAAGGAATGCAAAAGAGAAGGAAGACATTGAAAGAAAGATCAAATCTGTATTAGAGGAAAGAAAAACAAAACAGAAAACAAGTGATCGACGAGATATTTGGTTGATTTTCATTTATTATTTTTTCTTGAAATGAACTGTTTAACCAAAACTTCGGAGGAGAAGTTGAAATTCTTTACTATTTTAGGAATATTTGAATTTCCAATTAAAATGAGGTTCAATTTTGTTTCACGTTAAATATTAATGAGTCTTTTGACTTTGTGAGCAAGGGGGGACATATTTAGGGTAGGAAAAATAATATTTATAGTAATTTATTAAATTAGTTAAGATTATAAAGTTAAAAGGATAATATGAAAATTTTGGACCAATTTTGATTTGTGAATATAGTAACGGCATAGCTAAAGCCTAAAAACATTTAATATTAAAAGACCTCATTGGATTTTATTTTCTCGACTGTCACATTTTTGTTTTGGCAGAGGTCTTTTATCCATGTAACTCTATTCAGTATCCACAAACAGTTTTGGAGGATCAATATGGGCCTTAGAAATGAATTAAGATCATACTTCACTAGAGAATGTGCACTCAAAGAATGTGTTGCGAGGTTTCATCGTTAAATTTGCATTAAAGGTAAGGAACTTGAAGATCCCATAGCAAAATTCCATCTCTTTGGTGAAGTCGTTGTCTAGTTGTCACCGAAGCTATAAAGGCATACTTGGAAATCCTTCATTTGAACCAAATTATTTGCTGCCAGGCTGCCAGCAGTGCCTGTCTTGTGAAAAATGAGGCTCAAAATAACTTTTTTTTTATGGGTTTATAGAAGAATTTTTTTTTTTTGAGACCAAATCTTAAAATGTTATGAAAATGAAACCTATGTATTCAATAGAAAATAGATAAAAATTAAAAATTGAGACTAAATCTAAAAAATTTAGAAAATGAGGCAACAAATATTTTTGAGGTATAATTTTGATACTAAAAACCTTAAAACTTTTGGTGGCTCAATACCCATGTTTCTTAGAAATATGTCATGGGCCGGGCCTGACTGCCAGTCAATGGAAGGACCATGAGGGTGTAGATAATGCTATATATTTGAGATTGTAAATATAGCTGATAAACTATATTTACAACGAAAAATATTTAAATTCTGACTTAGTTAATGTAAGTTTAGGCATAATGGAAACTTTTGTTTATAAATACGATAAAATAAGCCGTGGGAAAATCGTTTTCGCACTTTCGCTTTAAACTTTTACTCATAATTGGTTTGAAATTTAAATCAATGAAAAAACTAAGTTAAAACTTTAAATTGCTTCAACCTTAGTTGGTTTTTTGTAAGTTCTTCTTATTTTTTTCTTGTTTATGTTAGATATGATTTTTCATCAATAAAAGTAGACGTTAAAAAAAAAAAATTACAAATCATTTATATAAAATTGTTGCATTTTCGAAAGAATTTTTTTATAGTTTCCATTTGATTTTTGTTTCTAGAAGTGTAATAAGAAAATAAATCCACTTTTAAGTTTTGATGAATTGGATAACCGGTTTGAACGAAACCTGGTTTTGATGAAATTTTTCCCGACACTGTAACACGATAATTAGATTTGTTGAGTTATAACATTACGTGTCGAATTTTAATTGGATGTCCTGCGTGGCCGTCTTATTAGTCACATCACCGCAGCTAATAACACTCGACGAGCGACCTCATCGTCTACATCGCCGTCGCCTGTTACCGTCCGGTGCTATTCTCCTTCACAATCTCACATTTTTCGTACCGGTTAGAAGATGAGAATCACGCAGATCTTGTTATGTCTGGTAATAGTGGCATTGTCTTCAAGCTCCCATGTCTGGTCCGATCAGATCTTCCCAGCTCATCTAGGTCTATATCATTTCCTCTCTTCTCATAATTTTCCGATCAATTTCGAGTTTTGTCTTGATTCAATGTTTTATGTATAGTTGGAACATTCAGCAGAAACAATCGTGAACCAAAGTACAAGATTGAGTTCCTTCCTGAAGATTCACCTTTTCACCCGGTAATAACGCAATCTTAAGATAGATTTCAAAAAGCTTAATTTTTGCACTAATTGAATATTAATAGTAGAGATTCTCTGTGATTTTGGTGTTTGATCTCTAATATTGTTATTAGTCACACTTTAGATAGATTTGAAGCTTACGTTTTCTCTATGACATGATTTACTATGAGTAGAGATAGTTGTAACATAGAGATTGTCACTAACAGGGTTAGAATCTGGAATCTATGGTTATGGTGGATTAGATTAGCTTTTTTAAATCACAATTTAGATTGATTTGAAGCTTATTTTTGCCATGTGACCTGAGTTACAATGATTAGTGATAGTTGTAACATAGAGATCCTCCGTTGTTTTGGTGTTTTTTATTCTCTAATATTGTTGTTTATATGGTGGTAATCTGGAATCTGTGGTTACGATGGATAAGAGTATAGTAGTTTTGAAACTTATTTTGCACTTTGATCTTAAGTTACAATGAGTAGAGATAGTTTTAAGTTAGAGATCCTCTGTGGTTTTGGTGTTTAGATTCTCTAGTATTGTTTTGTATAGGGTGAGAATCTGGAATCTATTGTTATGGTCGATAAGTGTTGGCTTTTTTTTTTATCACAAGCTATTGATTTAAAGCTTATTTTTCACTTTGACATGAGTTACATTGAGTAGAGATAGTTGTAACATAGAGATCCCTCTATGATTTTGGCGTTTTGGTTCGCTAATATTGGCTTTTATAGGGTGATAATCTGGAATCAATGGTTATGTTGGATAAGCATGGAAATCGGTTTTTATGTTACTTACCGAAAGAGGAAAAAGCGACGAGTGGATGGACTTCTAGTCAGCAAAATATTAGTACTGTGATGATGGAAACACAGCAACTGGTGAAGCTAAAGACTCCTGATGAATTGCTTCAACCACTTAGTGAAAAATGTCTTTTTAGGGTAAGCATTTCAAAAATGGTTTCTTTTGACCCTATTTAACAAATTCTTGAAACTAATCCCTCCCTGGATTTGAGCAGCAAGAGGGTTGGTGGTCTTATGAGTTTTGTCATCAGAAGTATGTGCGGCAGCTACACGTTGAGGATGAAAACAAGGTTGGCTTTTATTGGTTCTCTTTTCTTACTCTTCTTTAATCCTTCATTGAATCACAATCTAATGGTATGGCCCTTGTATCCTGCCACTGCAGATTGTTCAAGAGTTTTTTTTGGGTACTTTTGACCCAGAGGCAACTGCGGCGTTTAATCAAACTGTTTCTGATGCTTCAACTGATGCATCTCAGAGGTATAAGCTGAGGTTTTACATAACCTTTATAGCAGCAGAAAGATATATCTCAGCTAATCTGTTATGGTGGTGTGGTTGCAGGTATCACTCTCATGTATACACCAATGGGACCACCTGTGATCTTACAGGATCACCTCGCGAAGTCGAGGTATGTAATCTAGTTTACTACATTGCATTTGGGCTCATTGAATTATGATTCATTATGCTTGAAATTGCTCTATGCAGGTGAGGTTTGTATGCGCAGAAACAAGGGCAATGGTCACTTCAATCACTGAATTATCAACTTGCAAGTACGCACTGACTGTTCAGTGCCCAACCTTGTGCAAGCATCCGTAAGCAAAATCTCATTTACTTGAAAACCAGTTTTCAAAGTGAATTTACTCCTGCTCCATTGAAAGACCATGTCGTAACGGAAACACTAGTGTAACTATATGTTTCATCTTGAATGCTAATTACCAAACACGAGTCACTGCTTTATAAGTAAGCTTATGATCCGTTAGTTTGTTAACCTTGTTCTTGTGGAAATTGAAGGCTGTTCCAGCTAGAGAAACCAGTGTCACACACGATCCACTGCAATGCGATCCCAGTGGAAGAAGACGCAACAAGAAACAAGGAAGAACAAGCAGTAGACGAATCACCTAAGATGATAGCTGATTCTTGAAAACCGCCTAAGTGAATCACCTAAGAGTAAGAGTTAACAGCGACTGTATATACAAGAACTAGCATATCTCCATTTTCAGTGTTACCCGCTGTAGTGATCATGGTTTCAATTGGGATCGCTTGCTGGTAGGATGATGATACTCTCTCTGTAATTTTTTGCATACTTAAAATAGCATTTCAATAGAAGGTACTGATAAACCACTTGTGAAGCAAAGACTGCAAGCTTCATGTAACACATATGTTTCCGTTTCACTAATGAATTTGTTCCAAGTGTAGGCTGATTTTGTGTGTGTTTCTTCTATTTTGGTAAAGTTATATATTTGTAATCGAAGAATATGTTTACAAATTGATATTTAAAGTAAATTTGACAACTAAAAACCTTTGGTTTTTAACAAGTTGAGAAGATAAGAAATAAGAGAGAACGCCTTTTTTTCTGTGTCCAGAACCACTTGACTCCCTAGAGCTGCCTAGTTCAAACAAATGACAAATGTGAAACGCAAATTTCAATTTTTGAGCTTCATTAATGTCATATTGGTATAAACAATAATCATTAGTGATTATCCATCTAGTTTTTGATTTTATTTATATAAGACTTAGCCATTAAAAGTCTTTCTCTCCAAGCTACAAAACTTCATCACCAAATCTTTTGTTTGTATATATATGGTTGTTCGTTGTTAATCATAAGACATAAGATGAAAAGCAAACAATTATTTTTTTTCTCGTCTACTCTCTCACTCTCATATTTCTATTTTTATAATATTTTTTTTTTGCTTATGATTTATAACACGTTATCAGCATGATGTCTTTACCGCTTGAGCGTTTATGAGATAAGTAAAATTTATGGTATTTAATTCGTTTATGTTTATAGAATAGAAATATTTTAGACATCGTGATTCGTAAGACTATGCCTTTTTCCGGATTGATCGTTACAAGTGGTAGGCTCTGCCTCCTTCACGATCAAATAAAATAAAAAAGCTATGTCTTTTCCGGAATTGATCGTTATATATATGGTAGACTATGCTTCCTTAATGATCAAATAAAAGGTTATGCTTTTATCGGAATTGATCGTTATATATGGTAGGCTCTGCCTCCTTCTATACGATCAAACAAAAGCTATACCTATTGAATTCTAATATGGAATGCTATGCCTCCTGAATTCTTGCATAAAAAGGCTATAGTCCATCTGTTATTATTTTTGTGAATTTATATGCTTAATTATTTTTTATTTTTTTTTTCGACAAAACACTTTTATTGATTAAACAGAGTTATTACAGAGCCAATTTGGCAGAGAACCAAAGTCAGAATAAAAATCAGATGAATTACAACCAAACTTTGCTAAATTATGCGCTATATTATTGCCCACTCTCCTAATGAATTTAAACTGACAGCTAGTGAATTTTGCTTCCCAAAAATGGATATCGATTAATAAATTTGCTAAAGAGCCATGGGATGTAGACCTCGCAACCAGATTTATCAAAGTCTGACAATCTCCTTCAAAGATGACATGAGTATAACCTCGGATCCATGTTTGTTGTAGTGCTGCCAAGAGCGCCTTTGTTTCAGCCTCTAAAGGTGTGCTTGTGTGTTCTAAAGTCATCGAACCCCAATGTTTTGGTGTCCCGTTATGGTCTCGAATTAGCCATCCACCCCTTGCCGTTAGATTCTGCACATCAAAACTAGCATCAAAATTGCACTTGAAATACGGTATTGGTGGTGTTGTCCATGAATTCTTCGGTGTGGCGTTCGATCGGTTCAGTGGTCGTCGTGGACCTTGAATTTGTGTAGCATTAAGCCAATCCTTTGTTTCAGCCTGTGCTCTTAAAACCGTTATTGAAGGACTCTCTCGGAAGTTATTGAATACCACGTTATTTCTTGCTTTCCATATTCGCCACATCAAGCAGAATGGACTAAGTTTCTGAGAATCGTGTATCGTGGCGGTCTGGAGGAATAGGAAAATATTGGAGATGTTATCTTCAATGTTGTTGGATATCGGAAAGTTCCTATAGAGCGTTGGATCCAATAGTCGCCTAGCCATATCTGCAAATGGACATGTGAATAGAGCATGATTGATGGATTCGTTTTCCTTTCGGCAACGTGGACAGCCAGGATCTATCCGCATTCCCCTTGTAGTTAATCGTTCTGTAGTTGGTAATGCCCGAGAAAGAATTCGCCACAGAAAATGTTTTAATTTCGGCATAATAGGCAAGTGCCATATCTTATTTTTTAATTCGATCGAACCATGTGGCTGAATGATTGCTCGAGAGGTGTCAAACGGGTCATGAGTGAGAAACCAATAGCCAGAGCGGACAGTATAATCTCCGGTGAAGTTGTAATTCTAAATAAGTTTGTCCGGAATAGGGTTTTTGGATAGATAGTTTCGTTTAAGGTATGCATGATCCCTTTGATCCACATATTTTGTAATTTTGGAGTCATCCCAAGAACGGCTTAAACCTCTATGCGAGAACAAGTTATCCATTGATAGCTCCTTATATTTTTCTTCTGTGATCAAAGGACGGGGTGGATGAGAATCAACGACATTATCAAACCCTATTCGAGCCTGTTTTCCATCACCAATCACATATCTTGTACCCTTTTTTAATAATGTTATACCGGATAGTAAGGAAGCCCAACCATAGGACTGTTGATTTCTTTTTTTGGCATCAAGTATTGAGTCATCTTTAAAATATCGAGCTTTCATGACTCGTGCAAATAGAGAACTCGGATGTTTGATTATCCGCCAAGCTTGTTTTGCAAGAAGAGCATCATTAAATTTTGCAAGGTCTCGGAAACCAAGGCCGCCTTCTTTCTTAGACAATTGAAGTCTCTTCCATGCAATCCAAGGTATACCCCTTTGGTTTGTAGATTTTTCCCACCAGAAATTCATTAGATGAGATTCAATCTCTGAAACAATACTTTGAGGAAGTTTGAAACATGACATCGCGTACACAGGCATTGCTAAAGCAACCGATTTTAGCATTATCTCCTTTCCGGTTGGCGAGAGGAACTTTGCACTCCAAGAGGCTGTTCGTTTTTTGACGCGTTCGATGATGTAACTGAACATTTCTTTCTTTTTTCGACCAAACTGTTCGGGAAGGCCCAAATACTTACCCCCACCTCCTTGATTTGGTATATTCAAAAGAGTTTTTAGACGTAATTGAGTAGAGCCATAAACCCGGGAGCCAAAAGTGATTAATGATTTCTGAACATTTATTTTATGTCCCGAGTAATATTCATAAACGTCAAAAACATCTTTTAGAGCTTGGCAGTTTTTTACATTAGCTTGACAGAAGAAGAGTGAATCATCCGCAAATTGTAAATGCGTTATCGCCGTTGCGCCGTTGCCAATACGCACTCCACGAATATCACCACTCAATGCTTTAGTTTTAATGAGATGGCTAAAGATGTCTCCGCATAAGATGAATAAATATGGTGATAATGGATCGCCTTGTCGAATTCCACGGGTTGGAGATATATATCCATGTGGTGATCCATTAATCAAGACAGAGTAGTGTACAGATTTAACGGCAGCCATAATCCACCCTATCCATTTGTCACAAAAACCAAAGAGTTGCATTGTCGTTTCCAAGAAATCCCATTCAACTCTATCATATGCTTTGCTAACATCTGTTTTCACAGCCATATATGTTTTTGAGACTCGCTTTCGTACCTTCAGAGAATGCATGATCTCATGTGCCATCACAACATTATCATTAATGATTCTACCCGGGATAAAAGCAGCTTGAGAATTCGAGACGATTGAATCTAAGTGAGCTTTAAGACGTGTCACCAAGCATTTTGAAATGATTTTGTATAATACATTACACAATGCGATGGGTCTGTAATCTGATAGTGTTGTAGGATTTTGGATCTTTGGAATCATGCATATATTAGTATGATTGATGCTCGTCTTCATAGTTGATGACTCAAAGAAATGCTTCACCTCCTGAATGACATCTTGACCTACTATGTCCCAGCATCGTTTATAAAATCTCGCAGTCAAACCGTCTGGACCCGGTGCCTTATCATCTCCAATCTGACTTATTGTATCATATATTTCACTATCACTAAAAGGTTTCGTAAGATCCAAGTTGATTGTATTAGTAACAGTTGAAGGAAAATCTGCAAAATCAATTGGGGAAACTTGTACTCCATTTGTGTTGTAGATAGTTGTGAAGAAATCTTGGGCGTGACGACCAATCTCTTTGTCTCCCGTGTATATGTGTCCTTGATCATCACTAATTGAGTTTATCCTGTTCTGTGAAATTCGAACCTTTGCACAAGCATGAAAGTAACCTGTGTTACGATCACCCTCCTTCATCCATTGGTTACGGCTCTTTTGTTTCCAATATTTTTCCTCATCACTATAAGCCTTTGTCAACGACTCTTGTATTTGGGGTATATGTTGCCTTTCAACTCTAACCGTACTCTCCATCGCTCTGTTTAAACGTTCATGAAGTGTCTTTATGTGCAGATCCGAATTTAAATTTGATCGATGTTTCAGTTTTGCCATAGCTTGACGACAGCATCAGATTCGTTCTGTAATGGCAATTGATTGAGAATTGTGAGAAGTTTTCCAACCTTCGTGAACGACACGTTTGAACGTGGGGATATCAACCAGTCAGTTATCAAACCTAAAGGGCTTTTGTCGTTGTGCAAATGAGTCATTGGTATGGACCAAAACCGGTTTATGATCTGAACCGGAGAAGTCCAAAAATTCAGTTTCAGCATTAGGATAAGTTGCAGACCAAACTGAATTAGTGAAGGCTCTGTCCAAACAACACTTCACAGTGAACGTGTGTCTTTCACCAACCCATGTAAACCTATCCCCTCTTGATCTCATATCTTCAAGATCACAATATGAAATCATGTTTCTGAAATTTCTGGAAGTCCACTCTTCTCTCAAAGGACCACCAATCTTCTCATCATTGGATAATATCTCATTAAAATCTCCAATTAACAACCATTCAGCATTGCGATTGTCTGAAATTTGTTCAAGTTGTTGCCAAAGATGATGACGTTCAGATTGAATAGGATGGCCATACACACAAGACAAGTAGAAGCTCTTATTATTATATGTTACAAAGGTATCAATGATCCTTTCATCCTGAGAAATCAAGGACAAAGATACATTGTTTTTCCACATAAGAGCTAAGCCACCACTCCTTCCATTGGGGGGCTGAGTTATTACATTAGAAAATCCCAAATCACAAGCTAATTTATGTAGAACATCACACTGATTAAGTGTTTCAATAAGAAATAGAATATCATACTTATATATGCGATTTAAACGGAAAAGCCGGGACTGAGTCAGCGGAACACCTATGCCCTGACAATTCCATGAGATGATCCTCATATTGGATCCCTTGGGGGTACAGGGCCCCCCGCGCCTCCGTCTAAACCATTGTGAATGGAACAGGAACCCGCAGATTCAGCCTTTCTTTCCTTCTTACAGAGTTGGCTCAGGACCGCCATCTCATCTGCTGCCTCCACCTTTCGATACATGTCCTCAAATTGAACTCGCTTTCGCTTCAGTAGGACAAACTGGTTTTGTGCATTGTCAGAAGAATCCTCAAGGAGATCATTGGAAATTGGTGTCTGAGTCCTTACTCTCGCTAGTTTGGCGTGCAGGTATCGAAGCCTTTCCACAGTGAGGTCTGTGTCTTCAAAGACACTTGGAACAGAGAAGACCGTAGTGTTTTGTGTGTTCGGACCCTTATTTCCAGTTGAGAACGGTTGAGTAAGACCAGGGATGAGAGTTGCAGGGTCAACTGTTTGAAGGGTATCGGTGTCACTCATGTCCTTATCCTTGTTATCCCCTTGATTATCATCATCATCATTGTCATCATCGCTAATTTCCGCTGGGTCTTCATCATCAAAGGCAAGAACACATTCCTTCACATCATGTTTCAGAGAACCGCATTTGGAACAGAAGTTCCTAAGTCTCTCAAACCGGTACTTAATCACAGTGTTTTCATCAACAGCAAATTGAAAATTCCTTTGAAATCGAAGCGGATCATCTAGATTCCAATCAATTTTTACCCTTACAAATCCAACATGATTCGAATTCTCATCAAAGTCAACAGTAGACACAATTCCTAGCCTATTTCCAACACATCGTGCCATCGCATTAGTAAGGAAGAGAAGTGGGATACCCGTAATTTGCACCCAAAACGGTATGATCTTCAACTCGGTTTCACTGATGTTTGGATACCAGCGATGGATTGAGAGCATCCAATCATTAAACGACCACGGTCCACGACGAAGTACCAAATTCATTGCTTCTTCGGTTTGGAATTTAAATTGGACTCTACCTCTTTCAAGGATTCTGCCAACACACGAGTCGGGGAAACCCCAAACTCTTGACATCTGTCCAATTAAGGCACGAAGGTTCTGCTTACGAGGATTCACGGTTGTGACCACCACCGAGAAACGATTCACATACGCTGCCTGGGAACAGAACTTCGGAGTAAGAGCCACCGGTTCGTCATCAATTCCCAAATTCAGGTCTTGAACGGATTTACGCAGTCTATAGTCATGTTTTGTGGTGGTAAAGAACGGGGGGAATTGAAATTAGAAAGTGAAAGGAGGGAAATCGAATTGGAGGATTTATAGAGTTGGAACCATGGCGGTTTATGAGGGTAGTTACTTTCCGAATTGGAAGGAGAATGAAAACTGACATTATAACTGTTAGGCAGAGAGTAACCACCATCGAAATTCCATAGAAAAAAACGGATTCCGATCGTCGGAAAAGCACTCCATCGTGGAGAAATCAATTGATGAAGAACGGGTACGAAGTCGCCCAGAAAATCGCCCTCAGAGAGCATTGCCATTCATTCATCTATTCTACAAATTGTTATTGAACATATATGCTTAATTATTTATATTGGTTTTATTCGTAAAAAATTAATATGTGTTACATAATATTTAAAAACATTAAAGTATTTTTAAAATTAAAAATATAGTTTTCTTATGAGAATATATGAAGCACTTGTCGATGTATGTTTAGAAAGTGCACAAATAATGAGAAGATCTAGATGAGCTAGTCTCTCGACTTCCAAATACATCAGATTCATAATAATCGATGTTTTGTGTTTTCCAAAGTCTCCAAGGAAACTCGTACAGTTTTAAAGATATTTATTATTATTATATTGAGACTATAAATTAATATGGTGTCAAATGTTTGACCACAATGGAGACACACACATGTATGATTATATCATACAAAAATAAAGATGGTAAAATTTAATATATGGTAAATTTATTTATATATTATGGATTCGATGGTTGTATACCTTCTCCTTCATTTTGTGGTAGGCTATGCCTCCAGAATCATATGATTTTTGGCCAAATCACCATTTTTTTAATAAGCTCATAGTATATGATGGTCGATTTCCTAAATATTCTCCAAATTAAATCTAAAATATAACCGATCTAAAATTAGATCCGGTACAAGAGAAATAGGCTTGAAAAGCCATAATCTTGGGAGGAATAATTACAAGTCCCACATTTTTAAGAGGATCCAAATTTAAATATATGATCCCGTTCATACATGTTATTGATCCTAAAGTGAGATTCATTTCGAGATGAATAAACTTTAAGAGTTATTATCTCGAGGGGGAGAATTAAAGGAATCCCACATCGATAATAAGTCGATAAACTTTGGTGAATTTGACGCCCTAGAGCGAGATAACTCTGGTGAAGTCATATCCTAAAAGTTATCACTTTAACATAAAGTGGAACATCTAAAAATGATGTTTACTCTCAAATTGAGCTTTAATAAATCGTTCATAATGCAAATCCAAGTGATTGCAAAACAATTTATGATGATTTAATCTCCATGTTTTTATATGGAACATGATGATTCTATATAAGGCCAACGATTCATAAGAAATATTTCTCTCATGTTATTTATACATGATTAGAGATCAAATATTTATCATTTTAAATTTTATGGGTGTGAGATATATATTATAAATGCTCTTCTGCACCACATAAAAATATCATCCAAAGAGGATGAAATTTAGAGATGTTGGAGATAAATCTTCACTCTATTAATATTGAGCCATCTTTTAGAGATGTGCCAATTGCAAGATTTGCAAATCATAATGTTGATGATAAAAATTCTCCATCACTATGGAAGATTTATTGAATAGTTTGGATCTTTGAACAAATAAATATGAACTTAAGAGTTCAAAAATTCAAAATGATCACTATTCAGAGTATATTGCAAATCAAATGCAAACAGCTGATGAATGAGATTTTATAAAATTATTGATCCTCATACAAATAAATATGAACTTAGAGAGTTCATAGAAAAACTCATATCCCAGCTAAAAATGCTCCAAAAAAAAAATATGTCTCTGGCAGATGACATATTATTGTCTATAACACGTTAAAGAACGTGATAAACATTTTTGGTTTCAAATATAAAGAAAACCCTCGAAAAGAAAAAAGAGCAAATTGTTATATAGAGGATTAAACTCTTAAAAGAGGAGCATATAGACTCTTAAAGAAGAGTAAAGAGACTCCTGAAGAAGAGTAAAGAGACCGATTGACATGGTTAATAACAAAATCAGGTACCTAAATAAAATCATTTATAATGATCTAGCGTGTAATGTAATTAATGAGGATCATGAATCTCCGCTCTGTGAGCGTAAAGAGATATATTGGCCAATAAATAAAGAGAGTCAAGTCTATATTAATCTCGTATAAGAAACGAGTAATTTCTGGACATATGGTCCAAACATCAAAAAGAGTGTTATGATACTTAAGACAAAACGGTGTGTCGCGCCGGGATTTGTCAAAATCACTCGATATTGAATTGATGCTATATAAATAACTTAACTACGCCTCATGGGATGTCTAAAGAACTAATCCTTGAAAGATATATATTATAATTATATTCCCTGGAATTTATAAACATAATGATTTTGATCATCAAAACTCTTAAAGAGTTAATTGGAATAAAAGATCTTGGAAAGACAAAAGTGTCTCCAGATATTCCAACTAAACATCTAAAGTAATTGATGTTATATTAGTCACTTCTAAAGGAAGTCGACTCTATATATTTGGTCATGAAACACTATATATAAATGCTGACGAGTATTTATATATTTTGTGAATTGTATCTAGCATTTGCTATTGATCTACTTGCAGGATTAACTCATCTCCCTCGGCTAGACATCGAGATAAGTAAGAACATGTCCTTTATAATCTGCAAGGTTAGATTGAGTTGGACTTATTTTATTCTAGAAATCTCGAATTTTGGTTTAATAAGTTTTATAGATGAAGGATTTATATCAAACCATATAAAAATATATCGCAAAACAACAAGCTCGCGGTGTTTCTAGTAGCAGACTTTGGTCGTAGCTTGCTCAAGTCATGCCAAAATTATTGCACTTCATGAAGCATGTCAAAAAGATGTATGGCTTAGATTAACGTCATCAACATATATAAGAAGCAAGCAATATAGTCACCAATGAAGAGTCAACAACAAGACAATGTTGCATATGTTTCCCAGTTCAAAGGAAGCTATGTCAAGAGCGACATGACAAGAAATATTTCTCCAAGATTCTTCTGTTACATTCAAGACCTCAAGAAAAATCAAGAAATTGATTTCCAGTACGTTCGCCCAAAACACAATGTAGCAGAAAAGCGCTTCGAGCTACAACATTCAGAAATCTTCTTCACATATCAAAATTCATCTTTTGAAGAAGATGCTTCCAGGAGGAGACATATGATGATGAGCGTGGCTGTACTCTTTTTTCCTTATCATGGTTTTTATCCCACTTGATTTTTCCATGAAAAGGTTTTTAACGAGGCAGCAAAGAACACGCAAAAGATAGACATAAAAGTAAAGGTCTATCTCTCTTACAAAATCTTTGTCATATATTGACGAGATCAAAAGGAACGAAAAGAATGATCAAGATGTATCACCTACGAGACCTGTGAAGTCTCTTCGAGGGGGAGTTCACGTCACTGTACTCTTTTTTCCTTGTCATGGTTTTTATCCTAGTGGGTTTTTCCATGATAAGGTTTTTAACGAGACAGTACGTAATTCATAAAAAGTGATGGATAATCAAGGGTGAGTGTTATAAACAAATAATCATTAGTGATTATCCATCTAGTTTTTGATTTTATTTATATAAGACTTAGCCATTAAGAGTCTTTCTCCCCAAACTACAAAACTTCTTTACCAAGTCTTTTGTTTGTATATATATGGTTGTTCGTTGTTAATCATAAGACATAAGATGAAGAGCAAACAATTATTATTTCTCTCGTCTACTCTCTCCCCCTCATATTTCTAATTCTATAATATTATTTCATTTGCGTTATGATTTATAACAATTATATTATTTTGATTATAGACATAGTTTTGGATTTGTTCCAAAAAAAAAACAGAAAAGGCAGCTGTAGATAAAATTAATTTATATGTGTTAGATATTTAATTTCTATTTATTTAAGTCAAACTAAAATATCGTTTTATTTATTTGAGATTATTTTTCTATATATATGATAAATTATTTCCTTCTCTTTATTTG
>Ga0041059_1002130_pt1 | contig 15097 bp, 14 predicted proteins | sample AraColnosormetaG_FD_56232 | JGI IMG/M metagenome (GOLD analysis project Ga0041059, IMG submission 56232) | Arabidopsis roots microbial communities from North Carolina, USA - Col MF nosort | ecosystem: Host-associated > Plants > Roots > Unclassified | place: USA: North Carolina | collected...
TCTTCTTCTTCAACAACGGTTTTGTCTGTGGTCATACCATACAAAGGCTTTAAGACTTGCTCCCAAACAAGCTTTGAACCAACTGGGTCAAACTCATGCGACTCAATTTCAATGCCCATGGCTATGATCGCCATGTCCTTGCCAGTTGAGAGAAGGTTGTTTCCTTTGTCTGAGAATTCATGAGCTATGTATTGAGTAATTGCTCTTGATTCTGCCCACCAAAAAAAAAACATTTTTGAGTGTTTCTGCTTTCTATTATTGCAATGATCATAAAACCAAAAATTTGTAAACATGACTATAATGATATATATTTGTATTTACCGAAAATCTTGAAGTCTCCATCTTCAAAGGCTGGAACTTTACCAAAGGGCTGCAAAAACAATATTCAAGATTGTTAAGACCAAGATTCAGTATCTAGATGAAATATAATATTTTGTCTTGACAGATGTTTTATGTACTCACGTTGCGAAGGATGAAAGGCTCTTTCTTGTGTTCACCATCTTTGAGCTCGACATGAACGAATTCAAAGTCGACATTCTTCTCGTGAAGAGCGATGAGAACTCTTCTAGTGGCTGTGGAAGCTGGGTGACCGAAAACTTTGATTCCTGCCATTTGTTAATACTGTGTTTTTCTTGTTCTTAAAGTAAGGTGGAGATTTATTGAAGTAGAGAGATCTTTGTGATTGATGAAAAGAAATACACAAATGGGAGTGTGTATTTATACAACTAAAACAGAGTAACTTTAGTGAATAAACCAAAAACAAACGGCGCCACCAAGCTTGAATACTCTTTTTTATTTTGTTTTTTGGATAAAATTCTTGGAATGCTCTTTTGTTATAGGATTATTTCAAAGTCAAGCTGAGTAATGTATGATTCGTCGTTTCTATTGGTTCAAGACTTAAATATAACGTAAAAAATAGTTAAAATAAAATAAAAATAAGAGAAAATATCAGCCACCGCGTGACAACGACCACAAGAATAGTCCTTCATCTACTAGTCAAACTCTGACCGACGTTGTTGGGTCCACGTGGATCGTTAGATGCTCGAGTTAGATCGTTGGATGCTCGAGTTAGATCATTCGATAGAACGAGAGATAATAAGAAACAAAACAATATCAAAAGAAAAGAAAATTTGGTTTCACACTTTTGACAATCTGGTACAATTACAAATTTGGGGTCAATAAAGTATTTAATCATATTGAAGTAACTAACTAAATTTAGCATAATTATGGAGAAATACATTACTAAATCCTAACTATAATTTCGTATAGAAACATTCAAAGGAACAGAGTAATTTTCACATTTTCCACATCCACAAAAATGCTCATTATAAACAACTTTGACATTTAATCTTGTGACATGTATATTGAAGTATATATTATTCTTTGGAATTTTGAAATCATTATGGCAAAAAAAAGAGTGATTTTTGCAAAAGCTTTGCCTTTTATTCATAACATCAAACTTAAAGAAATCACCGAAAGTACATCACAAGATTATAAGATTAATTCTTCTTCTTATGGTACCAAGCCTTCACATCACATGCCCTCTTCCAAGCCGGTCTAGCTGTGATCTCAGCCACCCACCGGCGCACGCTTGGCCGGTTTACAAACATTCTCTTTGTATGTGTGTCCATAAGGTATTGTATATTAGGAAGGTGATAAAGATCAGCCATTGTGAAGCTGTTACTAGCCAAGAAGCTAGAATTTTTGAGTCGTTCTTCGTATATATCTAGAACCTTCTCTAGCTTCGCCTCGGTTTCATTCACAACCTTATAGTCCGTCTTTAGACCGTACATAGGCTTGATGGATTGTTCCCAGGTCAGTGTTGATGTGAGTGGATCAAACTCAAAAGATTCGATAGCCATCCACATTCTTTGTGTTCCCATTGTTTTGTAGCTTTTGTAATTCAGAAGTTGTGTGCCTCTTGATTTATGGACAGTCGCTATGTATTCAGATATAGCTCGAGATTCTGACGAAAACAAATTATATCAAAATTCATTAGATCATTAATTAGTTGAAAATGTAGTTTTAAACTCACCAGTCAACTTAAGACCCCCGTCTAGGAAAACTGGGACTTGACCAAATGGCTGCATCAATAAGAAGAGACCAATAAAATGGAAACCCTAGTTAAGACCTAACCATTAATCATGAAGCAGAGTTAGATATTTAGATGTGAAAAGTACATTGATAGCGAGAAAACTCGGCTTCTTCTGGTCACCGGCTATCAAGTTGACGGTGATGGGATCGTAAGAGAGACCTTTCTCATGAAGAACGGCGAGGACACGCCTTGTGTTGGTTGAGTAAGGGTACCCATAAATCTTGTACTCTGCAATTTTACATATTTCATCATGTAATACGATGAAGAAGGAGGAGAATTAAGAAACCCATCAAAACTTCTTTATTCCATCCCATTAATTAGTATATAAATGAGTATGATTACCATCTTTACGAGCTAATTCTTGACACCATTTAAAGCATTGGCGACTACTCTCGAACGTCTGGTTACAATGATGGTAGCAAGTTTCCGGTACATGGCTCGCGTTTATGCCCATCCCTACAACGCAATTATGAATATTCAAAACCATAGCACAAGAAGAAAAGCAAACAAAAAAAATTCAAGATAATTACATTTGAGTGGTTCATAAGAAATGGACAGCATAACCATGAGAGTAAACAAAACCAATAATATGGAGGAACCCATTTTTTCTACTCTCTCTACTCTCTATAGTACACTCATAGAGGATAGAGCATATAAAGATGTATTTATAATTAGATAAGGTGAATCCATAACCATTATTATTTACTTTATTTCCTTTTCAAAATTTGTTAATTAATAAGTTGGATTTTTTACATGAAATTGTAGATTTCTTTCCTTTTACAGTTTTTTGTTCTTATATGAACTTTTTGCACTAGCTTATACAATTTAGCCAATCTAATTAGGTAGGATATAGCGTTGAACCAAAAAATAAAATAAAAAAATTGAGGTATAGATTTAATAGCTTATCTAATTGAGGTATATAAAGTTTAACTGTTTTTCACTCAAGTAAATTTAACACTAAGACTAAATTATATTGTTTTTTGCAAATATTTTTATTATGTAAACTATTTTTTTTATATACAAAATATTTTCGTTTGCAAGGTTTTTAAGTAAATAAAATAATTTTTTTACCTTTTAAATTTTCGGATTTAAAATTTTCAAATATATTTTTATTGATTTAACTAATTTAGTACTAGGAATACCCAAATATTCAATGAAACTGGATTTTATTATTTTCAGTTTTATTATTATTATTTGAATTGAAAATAATTGAAATATTATCAAAACCAATCCAATATGTTCAGGCACCACATCCGAGGCTGTGTGAATATAGCTTGTTTTAAAATTCCCTCCTTCTATTTGGTTACTCCAGAAGATATTGGTAGTTTTGGAGTAATGCAACTTAACATAACAAGAATGCATGAGTGTAGTGATCTATAAATTCAAAATTGGCATCGAATTATTTATATCTGCTTTTCGCATTTTCATAATCGTAGAATCTTATCTGAATTTATCTAATTAGTTTAAATAATGCTTTTTTTGTTCTTTATTTATTTACATGAAACATATATTAACCAAACATAAAATAAGATTCGCAAGGCAACAAACAACACGCACAAGCTTACAAACAAAGACCCAAACTCAACATACACATACACACACATTCACACGTAAAGATTACTTCTGCTTTCAGTTAGTTCCTTGGCTTATTAAACCAAGATTTCTCTTGATCACATGCCATTTTCCAAGCCTCTCTACTCGTAATCTCATCCACCCACTTACGCACTTTAGATCTTTTTTCGAACAATTTCTTCGTTGGAGTTCCCAAAAGGTATTGTATGTTTGGTAGGTGATGAAGATCAACCAAAGTAAAGCTATTACAAGCCAAGAATCTAGATTCTTCGAGTCGTTTCTCGTAGATATTTAGAACTTTCTCTAGAATAGCCTCGTTCTCTTTGACGATTGTTTGGTCAGTCTCTAGACCGTAGATAGGCTTAATGACTTGTTCCCAAGTGAGTTTCGATGCGGGTGGATCAAACTGATGAGCTTCGATTTCCATCCACATTGTTAGAGTTGCCATTGTCTCGTGACTTCTAAGATTCAGAAGCTGTGTGCCTCTTGAGCTATGAACATATGCGATGTATTGTGTGATGGCTCGGGATTCTAGAGGGGGAAAAGTTGATTAGAGATATAAGTATAACAAATGTTTATCATGTTGTTGTTATTAGTGTGTAAGATTAAACTCACCATACAGCTTAACACTTCCATCCTCAAAAACAGGGACTTGACCAAATGGCTGCATCAATAACACATTGTTAAAACTCGAAATCCTTGGGTGACAAGTAACCAAGACAAGCCCTAGGTGAGTATCAAAACCTAACCATATATAACAAATTTTTGTATATGTAGATGATTCGGCACAAAGTCAATCTATAATTAGGTGTGTAATATCTCATCCTGAAATTACTAATCATTCGATTTTGCGATATCATTCCTTACGTTGAGAGAGAGGAAAGGTTCGGTTTTGTGTTCACCGGTTTGCAATTTGACGGTAATAGGCTCGTAAGAGAGTCTTTTCTCATGGAGAACAGCGAGGACACGCCTTGTGTTGGTGGAGAAAGGATCGCCATGAACCTTGTAACCTGCAACTTTGAATCATAGAACAAATTTCACTGAAATCAAAATTATCTTAATTTTTGTTTGTTTGTTATAAACCTATATATTAATTAATCTTACCGAGCTTTTTAACTTCTGCCTCACGTTTCCAGTTTGGAAATAACTTGAACACCATCTGTAAGCAGTCCATATATACGATATAGATACACTTGTTTAATTTCTGCATGTATCCTCCATAAACCCTATTATATATACCAACTTAGTTATATGCTTTTTCTTTGCAATACAAAAGCTGAGGAACATTTTGTTTTTCCTTGACATCCACGTAAAGAGTCCACCTTTCTTGTGTATTGAGAGATGAATTGTTCCAATGATACAATGTAAACTAGGGATCTACCGTTTTATTTCATTATTTATCCTTTCTGGTTCTTTTATTATCCTTTTTGTTCCATTATTTTAAGTGCTAATTAATAAACAAGACGAATACTATGATTATGCTTTACTTTGAGGTTTACCAAAGCACACGACAGGAATCAAACCAACAAACAGTTCATGTATAAATAACTAAAACGAGTTGAATCATTTGTGAGAACTGATTAACGCCTTTAATCAGTAGTAAACCCAAAGAAGAAAACACGATAAATCAAAAAACACTTTAAGCTCTGATCAGTATGATTGTTATCAATCAGAGAGCTTTAATTATCGTTTTTATACACACTGATAAAATCATTTGCAAGTTTTTTCCACATCTTGACATTTGTGTGAGTTATATTACAAACTTGAGAAATATGAAGACAAAATAATCACATCATTGGTTTTCTGCACTTCCAACTCCTTCCTGTTGAAAATTGAAAAGCTAAATATCACAAAAGAGTTTAGTGACATGGGATAAGAGTCTAAAGAGTGGAATCAAAACTGACCATGGCGCATATACTCGGATAAAGTTCCCTATTTCGATATCAACATCCGCACAAACTTTCGGACTAAAAATAATTGTTGTTTCTGTTTCTTTTGCCGCAAGAGCTTGTGTGTTCTTGAGTAATAGGGAGTCCTACAAAATCGAATGTGACTAAATCAATTGCTTAAGGGTCTAATTAAAGGAGCAGGTTTATCAGATGCGTCAAAGAGATGGAGAGATAAACCCCAGAGAGGTCAATGACAGAGCATTTGCAGACGACAAGCTTTCCCTCCAAGTGTCTTGACATGACTTTAACATCAACATAGCCCGATGAATCTGAGTTGGGAAATTGGAACGAGTAACAGAGGTATGAACTAGATTTTGTTTATATGGGAGTTACAAAAAGAGTTACCTGCTTCTCCGATTCCGCTTTGCAATTTCCTCATGATTTCCATTTCCGTCTCTTTTTCTTGTTTCATGATCTGTTGCAGCTTGCCATACAGGCTAGAGCCACTGCAAATTGATGCAACCAAAAATGGGTTTTCATGTTAACTGATGTGTGATTTTAAGAGTGTGGTGCATAAAAGATGTTGAGAGTTTGATTACCCAGATAATTTAGGTGAACCGAACAAGAGACCTTCTTTGCTCAAAGAGGAAGCTTTTATTGCTTCATCAAACCGGTCCCCAACAAATTGTTTCTTCTGGTTGGAAATGTTTGGCACTGAGCTTTGATAACTAGGCTATGTCACAGAACAATATAATTTGAATTTGACTGTAAACTGAGGAGAAGGAGATTACCCAAATCACAAGAAAGGAAAAGAATAAAACCTCATCATCGCTTGATGATCCACTATCCATAGGTCCAGGAAGTTCATCATCAGTATCACTATCTTGGAAGTTAGATGAATTTCCCTTATGAGTAAATTTCCGACTTTTTGCTTCATGTCTGCTGTCCTGGAGCAGAAAGGAGGCCAAACGAATGAAACAGATGTCTGAGAGCAAAGCAGCAAATCAAATGCTAATCCACTGTATAATCAATAATACCAGTTCAGAGCTTCTTTTTATCAGTCTAATTTTATCTAGAGGAATTTCTTGAAGCTTGGGTACCGCATCTTTAGTGCACTCGTGCAAAACTTCTCTCGACTCAGCAACAGAAACACCCTGCCTGTTTTCTGATCTTTCATCAAAACTGTTGGGGCATTCAATAATTGGATCCTCTTCTATAGCCTGATCCTCCACATCAGGCTCAAAGATTTCAGCCATGTCACTTATCTTGGATGACGTTTCTCCATGAGTATGTGAGTTAAATGAAAATTTTGGCCTCCCATGATCTTTGAGACCTGCATATACATTAGAAACCCAACTCAGAGATTTCAGAAAATCGTGCATACATGATCTGTTTCTTTGAGTTTTCATACGTGGTGCAACGTTCTTTAACTTGTACGGTAAAAAAATACCAAGAAGAGTTTTGGATAAAACAGTACCATTACTACTTTTCTTGGCTCTGAAGCCAGATAGATGGGATGATGCGACTGAAGCAACACCATTCAAATGGATTAGTGACTTGGTTTCTTTACTTATAGCAGACCAAGTTGCCACTTGTTCATCATGTGTAATCTGAAGGCAACAACAATCACCATTCAAAACATAAGTAGAGGATACTGTCACCAATTTGAAGAACTTATCAAGATGCATGAGTGAAATGGACTCCAAGATTAGAAGGTAACCTCATCATCTGACCCATTTTCCTGAGCAGATATGCATGCTAATCCAGTTCTTCTGGAAGAAGAAATATAACTCTCCTCGGGGGAGTCAGGAACTTCGACCACATCTTCAAGAGAGGATGATATCTTCCGTAGCTAAAAAGGAAATTTCTCTCATCACCATTTGATTCCAATATTCCTCCAAAAAAGAAGCTGCACAAAAGAATTTGCAACGAAAAAGACTCACAGTTGCTTCCAGAGTTACATCACCGGTTTCCCTAGCATAATTTAGCTCACCACAACCTGGAAACAACACAGAAGCTCTTTGTGAAACTTGACTGAAGTTAAATAGTCGTAGAAAAGGCTTGACCGCAAAATGGATATATTATATGTACCTATGAGTTTTTCGAGCTTTGTTTGAAGTAGTAATCCTCTCTACAATATTGAAGCCAACTATGGTCAAACCACAATCAAATTCCCTATAGCTCCTCAAAAAAAACTACTCAAGCCAACAACAATCAATTCGGCAAATCAGAAGTTGCCAAGTTCTTTCTCAAAGACAACTTCTCAGGAGTTCACAGAGAGCTTTATGCAAGCTTAACGAATCGAAAGTTGAGATTAAACATTACCTCTTGTTCCTTCGCATTCTCCTTCGGCGAAATATCATTTTCTTCTTCTTCCTCTAAAAGACCAAACAACAGCTTGAGAATCACTCGATAGACAATGAAACACAAAGATCTAAAATCGAAATTTCAGATGAAGAAAAAGAAGCAATCATCAGTCCTCACCAGATATGCTCTGATCGGAATCTGGATTCCCCTGATGATAATCCAACAAGAAAAAAGCAAAACAGAAAATCAAATCAATGTCCTGGAAAGAGAAAAAAGCAAACAATTCTCAGCGATGCATAACAGTCACCGGTAAGTTACTTCGCCGCCACATTCGCCGTCACCGTTCAAATCGATCTTGCCGGTGTTCGCCTTTGTACCGTCGTTTGCCCGTTAGTATGCTTGGATATGGGCCCTTGTCTGAGATATTCACTTCTTCTTTTTTGTATAACTAATTGGGCTTTAACAGGCCCAATTCAATAAAACTCTTCCATGTTTTATAATTTGTTTTTTATATCCCACATTTTAGAATTAATCTACATATAGAATTTTGGGCCAAAATATATACTATTTAGTTTTTATTTCCTACAATATCTATTTAAAAAAAATATTGTTCTAGGTCTTTTTAACGCTATTAATTTCATTCGTTATATAGAACCAATGTAATCAGAGTGAACATCCCTATTGTTCTAAATTTATATTCTGAACTAAATATTATCATCATTAAATTACATTTAATTAATTGCTAATTTTTTAATTAATTAAGTTTTTATAGCATAAAAATATTAAAAAGATACAAAATCGTCTTGGAAGTATATCATACAAATATTTTTGATAAAAATATAGGTCTATGGTATATCTCTTAATATGCTATTTATATATATTATATTAATTAAAATAAAAATCTTTAACCTTTTTTCGAAAATATTAAACCGAAATATACCGCGGATCAATCTCTAGTTAATAGTTATAATTAGCAAATTCCTTAATTTCACATTTTTGTACAAATACTGCTCTTCAATAATATAAGGAGAGTTATTTCATAATTTTTTGATTTTTTGACCAATAAAAAGAAAACTTGTTAAATTAATCACAATAAACACTAATTCTAAATCGTAATTTGGAAATACATTAAAAACATTATATATTTCTTAAAAGGTTAAAGATATAAATACATACACATTGATTTTTTAGGACTCGGAATCCAAGGAACCAATGAAGTATTATTCATTTGAGTCACGGGCTTGTTCATATGTCTTTAGCATACTTTTTGAATCAATCAATCTATGATAGTCAGGTGATAATGTGAATAGTTGGCTGGTTGAGTCTCCAGTCGGGTGCACTACGACCACTTTAAATCCATTCTCTATGAGATCTAAAATCACATCCGCAAACCCTCCATCACCCGTCATCATCGCTATAACACTTTTTCCGATTTTCTCTTCATATCATATCCTCTTTATGTTAGAATATATAAAAAAACAAGTATAAGGTTCGCTGTCCGAATAATTTTGAGTCTCAAGAAGGTTGACAATAAGAATAACTTGTTTATCAATATTTCTTTTAGTTTAATTTTTTTTAACTTTTAAAACCAATAAAAGAATTAAAAAATTATAAATACTTTAATTTAATTTTCTAAAATTGATGTATCTATCCATAATAACAAGTAAAAATTTGTATTATGTATAAAATGATTAAAATTATACTATAAAACAGAAAATAATTTAACTTTAAATAAATATTAAAATTTTAATTTTAATTTTAGTATTATTTATTAAATTACATGACACGCCTTCCAGAAGATCCACTGCACCTCTACTTTATCTGTAACAAAATATTACTATCCTTTCATCTAACGGTTAAATAGGAAATCCACCGTAGTCATTGATACAGCTGATTATTCCCAAGCTCGAAACGAGAAAAGACTAGAGCGCGCAAATTTTGAATATATTTATTTATTGTCTTTACTTTCCATCAAATTTTGAAGAACGAAAGAACACTGTTGGCTAAGAGGAAAACCCTAGGAACCATCAACCGAGAAGAACGAAGAAGATTCGAAAGATGGAAGGGACATTGGAGCGACACTATTCTGCTTCAATTCGGTCAATTTTCGAAGCTTTCTTTTGAGAATCGTCCATCGTCGAATGTTGCTTCATCGGAGTTTCAGGGTCTTCTCGATTCGGACTCGTCGGAGCTCCGGAATCAGTTGGGCTCCGCTGATTCAGGTGCCAATTGCGGAGATAAGGACTTTATTCTTAGCCAAGACTTCTTCTGGTAAATCTTCGGCATTTCCTGTAACACAATTCTGGTAAATCTTCGGCATCAAATCAGTACTTGTAAGTATCTGTAACACAATTCTGGTTTAGTTATTCTGATATCTTCCGTAGCTAAAAAGGAAATTTCTCTCATCACCATTTGATTCCAATATTCCTCAGAACAAGAAGCTGCGCAAAAGAATTTGAAAACGAAAACGACTCACAGTTGCTTCCACCGTTACATCACCGGGATCCCTAGCATAATTTAGCGCACCACAACCTGAAAACAACACATAAGCTCCTTATGAAAACACTTTCCTTAATCAGTTAATCTATGAACTGCAAGAAGGTACGGGAAACCTGACTGAAGTTAAGATAGTCATAGAAAAGGCTTGATCGCAAAATATATACCTATGAGTTTTTCGAGCTTTGTTTGAAGTATTAATCCTCCCTACAATATTCAAGCCAACTATGGTCAAACCACAATCAAATTCACCCTATAGCTCCTCAAAACTAGTCAAGCCAACAACAATCAGGAATTGGGCAAAATCAAAAGTTCCCATGTTCTTTCTCAAAGACAAATTCTCAGGAGTTCCCAGAGAGCTTTATGCAAGCTCAAGTTGAGATTAAACATTACCTCTTCTTCCTTTGCATTCTCGCTTGGCCACATATCATTTTCTCCCAAACTAACATTGATGATCTCTTCCTCCTCCTCTAAAAGACCAAACAACAGCTTGCGAATCACTTGTTAGACAATGAGCGACCTAAACACTAAGATCTAAAATCGAAATTTCAGATGATAAAAGCAATCATCAGTTCTCACCAGAGATGCTCTGATCGGAATCTGGATTCCCCTGAAAATCCAACAAGAACAAAAGCAAAACTCAAAATCAAATTAATCCAACAATAAAAGAAATCGCAAAAGCAAACAATTCTCAGAGATGTAGAACAGTCACCGGAAGGTTTCTTCGCCGTCACATTCGCCGTCACCGTTCAAATCGATCTCGCCGGCGTGCACCTTTATACCGTCCTTGCCGTTAGTATGCTTGGATATGGGCCCTTCTCTGAGTTTACTTTCTTTTAGTATTAGTAATTGGGCTTTAATAGGCCCAATTCCCATGTTTTATATCCCACATTTTAGAATTAATCAAACATTAATCTGGCAATTCCTTAATTTCACATTCTAGTACAAATTACTGGTCTTTAGTTATAAGGATTAAGGAGAGTTAATTCATGTTTGGAAAAAAAAAAATGAGAAACTTTTTAGTTGTTTGACCAATAAAAATACAAATTGTTAAATTAATTAACAAAAAATACTAATTCAAAATTTTAATTAGTGAATCGTAACAAAAAATATTATATTTCTTAAGAAAGTTGAATATTTAAATTAGTGAATCGTAACAAAAAAAATGCTAGTGCTATTATAGAAAAAAATATTATTTATTAAAGACCCATCAAAGCGTACATGATACGCTCTACAGAAGATCCGCTGCACCTTTACTTTATCTGTAGCAAAATATTTCAATCCTGAAGATTGAACGGTCCAGAATTGATTATATAGGAAGTGCACCGTAGTCAGTCATGCAGATGACTATTCCCAAATTTTAGCTCGAAACTCTAAAAGACGAGAGCGCGCAAATTTTGAATTTATTAATTTATTTCAATTATTTTTCCTTAGTTGAATCACCACCCAAAGTAATAATATTCATCGTCATGTTCGAGAAGAACGGAAGAACACTGTTGGCGAAGAGGAAAACCCAAGGGACAATCAAAACCAGGGCATCGAAGAAGATTCGGAAGATGGAAGGGACATTGGAGCGTCACTCTCTGCTTCAATTCGGTCAATTGTCGAAGATTTCTTTCGAAAATCGTCCGTCGTCGAATGTTGCTTCATCGGCGTTTCAGGGTCTCCTGGATTCGGATTCTTCGGAACTCCGAAATCAGTTGGGTTCCGCTGATTCAGATGCCAATTGCGGAGAGAAGGACTTTATTCTTAGCCAAGACTTCTTCTGGTAAATCTTCGTTAACTCTGGCATTTCTTAGCTGTGTATATCTAATTCGAGATCTATCGTTATCTTCTAGGTAGTTGAATTTTGGGATTAGTTAGTATTACGATTTCAAGATCTGACTTTAGATTTGAGATGGTTTCCCTTATATTCACTTTTTAAAAATGAAAGCTAAACTTATGTCTAGCTAAAAGATGCTTGTGAGATGTTGATGAATGATGGTCTCAGCTACTAATAATTTCTTCTCTGGTTAATTTTTCCAGCACACCTGACTATATAACCCCGGACAATCAGAACTTGATGAGCGGCTTAGATATCAGCAAGGTAAAATTGTTGATTTGGATGTTTATTTCACCAATGTCTCAAATTTAAAGTTCTTCTCTTTATTGTTTTTGTAGGATCATTCTCCATGTCCTAGGTCTCCTGTTAAACTAAATACAGTTAAAAGCAAAAGATGTCGCCAGGGTAAGCTTTCTTTGGATTCAGATTTTGTGTTTAGTATGAGTAAAAAGAAGATTTTCGGATGAGAAGAAAATATACGTTTCAGTTTTTGTGGTACAATTGTTATCATTATAGTTATGTTTGATCTCCTGTTTTAACAACTGTCCAATATTGAATTCTTTATTGCTTTAAGATTCACACTAGTAGTATCTAGTGATTTCATGTTTTGGTGACAGTGTGTTCTTTGCTTAATTTTTTCATTACTCAGTTTTGTTTGTTTTTTTTTGTGTTTGATGCAGAGAGTTTCACAGGAAATCATTCAAATTCTACCTGGTCTTCAAAACATAGAGTAGATGAACAAGAGAATGATGATATTGACACAGATGAGGTGATGGGGGATAAACTCCAAGCTAATCAAACAGAGAGGACTGGATACGTTTCACAGGCTGCAGTTGCTCTGCGGTGTCGGGCTATGCCACCCCCTTGCCTCAAGAATCCGTATGTGTTGAATCAGTCTGAGACTGCTACTGACCCTTTTGGACATCAGAGATCAAAATGTGCAAGTAAGTTTGTTGTCCCTAAAATTCTTGCTCAAGAATTTCCTGAAGGCTTTAAAAATCAATAAGGCTTGGTTTCTTCAGTAAAACTGTACTAAATATACTGTTATGTAGGTTTTCTCCCTGTAAGTACAAGTGGGGATGGCTTGTCAAGATATCTCACGGACTTTCATGAAATCCGGGTAAGCGAAAGGGTCTTTTAGCTTGGAATTGTGATCATGACGGAATTATGTTGCTTCTTCTTACGTATTTTGGTTTGGTTTCTCCAGCAAATTGGTGCTGGACATTTCAGTCGGGTATTTAAGGTGTTGAAGAGAATGGACGGTTGCCTATATGCTGTGAAACACAGCACAAGAAAGTTGTATCTAGATTCAGAGAGGTATAATTTTCTCTAGTTTTCTTAGTAAGAGAAAGACACATATCTGCTGAAAATAGTTCATCTTGTTTGGATCGTTTTTGTTCAAGTAATCACAGCTGAATTTTTGCAGACGTAAAGCTATGATGGAAGTGCAAGCTCTTGCTGCTCTTGGTCAGTACAGTCCCTTCTTTGGCCTTCTTGTTCTCAAACTATTCTGTTATTCCCTGTTTGCAAGCTAAGCTCAGTGTAGCCTTAAACCGTTTTTATCTTGTTTTGTTCGTAGGGTTTCATGAAAATATAGTAGGATATTACTCCTCGTGGTTTGAAAATGAGCAATTATACATTCAACTGGAACTCTGCGATCACAGCTTGTCAGCTTTGCCTAAGAAATCTTCTCTTAAAGTCTCAGAAAGAGAGATCTTGGTGATTATGCATCAGGTAAACACTGGCTTCATTTTCATATAAAATCAAGTATAGAGATATTATTGATTCTTTGAATTCTTATATACATACCATTGTACTATGTCTCTTACAGATAGCAAAGGCATTACATTTTGTGCATGAGAAAGGAATAGCTCATTTAGATGTAAAACCTGACAATATTTACATTAAGAACGGTGTTTGCAAGCTTGGTGACTTTGGTTGTGCCACACGATTGGACAAAAGCTTACCAGTAGAAGAAGGAGATGCACGTTACATGCCTCAAGAAATTCTAAATGAAGACTACGAACACCTTGATAAAGTCGATATCTTCTCTTTAGGTGTGACGGTTTATGAGCTGATTAAGGGATCTCCTCTTACAGAATCAAGAAACCAGTCGCTCAATATCAAAGAAGGAAAACTTCCTCTCCTTCCTGGCCATTCGTTGCAGTTACAACAACTTCTTAAGGTATGTTATTTGCATTCTTACTTGTGTGTTGTCATGGCTGTCCCACGCATTGGAACATAGCATTTAAGACAGAAATTCTGACATGTTTCTTGAAACAGACAATGATGGATCGTGATCCGAAGCGTCGGCCTTCTGCTAGAGAATTACTGGACCATCCCATGTTTGATAGGATTCGAGGTTGATTCATAGAGTCTCTCAGATGTCGAGAACTAAATTTTGTAAATTATGGTACCAATGATCGGAGGAGGGTAATGGTCCATGGCCATGCACCAGTTTTTTTTTTGTGGAAAACTATTGGCGTAAAAAGATACCATGATCTTGGTTTCGGTACAAAAGATCCGGTTAACCAACAAAAACTGAACTGAATTAATGGCTATTGTATATTTGTGGAACTGAAATTGGGAATTGTATTTTCATGTTTCATTATAATCTCAAATGCCATTAGATTTTTATTGAGTTGAAACTGTTTGAAGAGTCTAATAGGGTAATAGGTCACACAATGGTAGAATGGTTAAAAGCAAAGCAAAATGGTGAAATCTTCACGGTAGTTTAAAACTTGTATAGTTGATTATGATCAAAACTCAAAAGTCTAATGATTTTACACTAGCTCTAAAGGTTATTTATTTACTTTTTTCTCTCCCCAATTGCGGTTCAATTTCTTGAAAAGGCAATATAAATTAATTAAAGAGGTGTTTAGTTTATTGCTTCATCACATGTACTATGTAAAAAAA
>Ga0041059_1002131_pt1 | contig 15096 bp, 11 predicted proteins | sample AraColnosormetaG_FD_56232 | JGI IMG/M metagenome (GOLD analysis project Ga0041059, IMG submission 56232) | Arabidopsis roots microbial communities from North Carolina, USA - Col MF nosort | ecosystem: Host-associated > Plants > Roots > Unclassified | place: USA: North Carolina | collected...
AAAAAAAAAAACACTTAAAGTTGAACAAAAACGAAAATGTTTGGAAAGAGTATCATTGTGAAGTAAGAAGTGGGGAAGAGCCAGCGAGCATTAGAGAATGGTCTGGAGGAGATAGAAGAAGACGAAAGGCGTTGAACCTTCTGGGAGGAGAGATTGAAGACGAAGACATCCTTTTGGCTAGATGGAAGACCGCTGAAATAGGTGGAGTTTCTGGTAATACCTTGGATATCGGAGGATGCTTGCACGGTGATACCTAGATCCAAGATCACGGCCTGGTCGCCACGAAAAAGCCAGGAAAGGTCACGACGTTTAAGAACGCAGCCAACCATCAAAAAATCTCCAGAGATGGTGATTACTATGTTGGTCTTCCAGTCAAGATAGTCTGTCCAAATTGTATCATAAGGGCTAAAAGATCCCAAGCGGAAGCGAAAGGGATAGAGCTGAACATGAGCAGTTTTTGTTACAAACTTCAAATCCGAGATTCCGATGCTACCATCCTCATAGTAAATGTAAAGTTTGTGGTCCTTGAGGGCAATATCACTACACCCCAACAAAGGAGGAATCTGGCGCCATTCACAATCGCCTTTCTTGCAAAAGGCTGCATGCTTGTCTCCACCCCAGCTGCAAGCAACTACGTAGTCTTTAGTTTTCTCGTCTATCCACACAACTGCCTTATCAGTACTAGGGTATCCCATCATCTCGGCTTTGCTTGCAAAATGACCTTTTCTGTAGAGTACGCTGAAAAGAGCTGGTCACGTTGAGACTCGATAGCTACTAGGTTAATCCTCTCCAAATTTAGCACATTCACAAGATATAGATTTAACCGAGGAGCCAGGTGCCGCAACTTGCAAGGCAAGGATCCACACCAAGGTCTTGAATTGTGTAAACGTTTTCTTCTTCCTGTGGATTGTACAACATGCAACTGCGTCTGATTTGTGCTGGATCAGGGAAAAGAATTAGCCACGGAACCTGATTAGGTTTGGAGACACAGTCTCCCCAAACCCTACACCAAGTGGAACAAACCGCCCTAGCTCGATGAAAATCCGAGAGTCTCAGCCGTCGCAGAACCAATCTGATCACATCCTCAGGAAGCTCCGACCAATCCACCCCCCTAGAATTGAGAGCTTGACGTTTGTGAATCAAAGCCATATCTAAAAGTCGTCACAAACTGCACTCTTTTTACTTTTCTAAAGCCAGTTATGACGAGGCAATCTAAACCAAATCAAATTCCAAATTCAATCAGGATTTGCTTTTGATACGTAGTAATCATATACAGTATATATGTTCGAGAAAAAAACATAATAATTTATGGCAAAAATATTTTGGTAATTCCACAAGTATTTAGTAGGTTATTTCATTTCGTGACTTTTGTTTTTTACGATTATGCAATGTTTTGTATGTCTTCAAGACTGCTTAAAAATAATAATTCGGTCAATACACCAACCACTAAGAGTCTAAGAGTGAGTTAAGAGTTAGGTTGGAGTAACCAAATTAAATAGAACATTGTTCACACTCTCAATTCACCAACCTTTTGTTTCCTGAAATGTACAAACACTAGAACCAGATCCAAAAAGACACAGTTCTACTATATGGATGATGGCCCTGGCTTCTTCAAACCATCTGTGTGTTTAGTCTTCTCATTTGTGCACAACTCAAAGACAAGTCCACTAAGGTGAAAGAGAATTATTAATATATTTATTAATGATCAACTTTATGCTAACATGTTACAGCATCATTCTTCTCGTTAAATATTTTACTAATTAATAGACACATTCACTGGATCCAAGAAGCGTTGACGTTCAAGGTTTTCTTTGTAGTTTGAAGCAAAATGGCGATATGGTTTCAGAGAATTTTCCTGTTGCTTCTCGTTTCCTGTTGCGCCTCTTCAGGTACATTGGAATCTCAAATGCTTCGTTATATATTTGTTCTTTCATCTTCAGAACTCAAATTGATAAACTAAAGTTTGTACATTTTGATATGCAGATTTTTTGGAAAATCCAGACTTCGAATCTCCACCGTTAAACTTACCTACAAACTCAAATGCTAGCTCTGTATCGCTGGATCAGAACAGTACACTCCCGGGATGGACATTCCAAGGGACAGTGCTTTATGTTGAACTGCCTGATACCGGACACGCGGTTCAGCTCGGTGAAGATGGCAAGATCAATCAAACATTCATTGCCAAAGGTGATGAATTGAACTACATCCTCACATTCGCACTGATCCACGCAGGCCAGAACTGTACAAGCTCTGCTGGTCTCAGTGTCTCGGGGCCAGACAGCAATGCGGTCTTTTCTTACAGACAAAACTACAGTAAGGTTTCATGGCAGAGCTACAGTCATAACTTGGGTAGTTGGGGGAATGGTGAGCCTATTAACTTAGTTCTTGAAAGTCAGGCAATAGATTCTGATTCTGATACAAACTCCACATGTTGGCCTATCATTGACACATTGCTTATCAAGACTGTTGGTGTAACATTGGTCCAAGACAGTGGTAAGTTACTTCTCCTCCCTTCTGCTTTTTTTTTTATCCCGAGAGTGCTAATGCTGAACTCATAGCTCAATATGGAACATGATGAAAGCAGGTCTGGTTTATATAAGTTGATGTCTTGTAAATCTAGCTGCATAGACTCATATTCTGATTTTGTTGGTGTAGGTAACCTCTTAATCAATGGTGGATTTGAGTCTGGACCTGGTTTCTTGCCCAACTCAACCGATGGAGTTCTGATTGACGCGGTTCCAAGCCTGATTCAATCACCATTAAGGCAGTGGTCTGTCATAGGAACAGTCAGATACATAGACTCGGAGCACTTCCATGTCCCAGAAGGCAAAGCTGCAATAGAAATTCTGTCTAACACAGCTCCATCTGGCATACAGACAGCAACAAAAGGCACAAGTGAAGGTTCAAGATACAACCTCACATTTACCTTAGGCGATGCTAACGATGCGTGCAGAGGACATTTCGTGGTGGGTGCTCAAGCTGGCTCCGTAACTCAAAACTTCACATTGGAGAGTAATGGGACTGGCTCTGGTGAGAAGTTTGGGTTAGTGTTTGAAGCAGACAAAGATGCAGCACAGATAAGTTTCACCAGCTACTCAGTTACAATGACAAAAGAGAATGTTGTTTGTGGTCCTGTGATTGATGAAGTGATGGTACATCCTCTTGGTGGAACAGCCTCAGTAAAACCCACTTGGCTGCTACTTATTTTCGCTTTGTTGTATGTTGCAGTTCTCTGATTGAAACTGTTTGGGAGAGAGGTCATAAAGAAGATATTTTTGCAAGGAGATGTGATAATCATTCTAGCTTCATGATTTATATATGAACACATTCGTTACACATGAATCTTTCACAATCATGGCTTATTTTGCAGTGACACTTTTAAATTCTACATTTATGTAGAAACTAGAAAACACACATACAAATACACACTTGAAGCCTTGAATAAGCAGACACTAAGTCCCCGATGTAAATGGGATCTGCAAGGGCTTTGAGCTTAGGGAGAACCTGCTTGTTCACAGAGATCCAGTAGAGCGAGTATCTGTGTCAGTGTCCTTAATGCTTGAGGCAGGAAGCTTGGTCCAGCACAAAGCTTGTCGTCTAACGTACACTAGAATGGTGCGACGTTTAGCTACAAACTGGGAAACGGGATGCAGTTCTAATTAACGCACATCACGTGACTTGTATGATGTTGTGTACTTTTGTTCGGCACAAAATAAATTGTTTTTTTTTCGAAGGGTAAATATCTTATAAATGAAGAAAGTTTTGGATTTACATTTTGATTACCAAAATACTACTTAAAACTTTACCAAAAAAAGATTTAAAAAAACAAGGAGATAAAGAAATAATTCAAAAGGGAGAGCACAATCAGATAAGCCAAAGCCTTATAAGGTTTCTGAACTTCTTCCGGTGCCGCCTCGCATTGATGGTGTCAATGATCTCATCTCACGGTCAATGGTCTTAAACACCCAAGCAGCAGGGATTGATTGCTGGTTGTGAATGAAGTTGTTTCTCTGCTTCCAAATAGCATAGATTACCGCTTGAGCGACAAGTTTCCTGAGCGTTGAAGGAGAGGTGCTATTTCTCCTTTGGGTCTAGGTGATCAGATCATTCCAACTTTGGAAAACTCTCGAAGGCAGCCTGAGCCTTTGAAGAACGGAGGTCCATAGAATAACATTGTACTCACAAGACAACAACATATGATCTCTAGTTTCAGCTGAAACTTGGCAGAGACAACAAACAGGAGAAACCAACATACCCCAAGAAACCATTCTTGATCTAGTTGGCAGCCTATCCAGATGTGAAACCCACATGTTAAAAGCATTTTTGGGCGTAGCTCCTTTGAACCAGATCAAAGACACCCATAGCTTCTAATCCTTTTTATGCCTTATAGCATTCCAAGTTTCGGTTGAGGAAAACTTGATATCATTGCCATTATCGACGCACCAAACATAAGAGTCCTCATCAAGGGGCTGCAGAGGTAGATGTAATGTTGTAAGGAAAACATGAAGCTCTAGCGCATTGCTTGATCTCGGCGATGGCAAAATCCAGCCGTCGCCATCGACAGCTGCAGCCACTTTAGAATTAATAGGGATCCTGAGGTTCCTTGGTCCATCAATACCCAGAAACTTGATCAAAGGCCCAAATGGCGTCCATCAGTCTCTCCAAAAACTTGCAGTAAGTCAATTGCCAATGGTGCATTTTGTAAATCTTTCTGCAAGAGGGCTGAGACGCAACAAGCATCTCCAGTTCCAAGAATCGGTGCTACCTTCCTTGATAGACCAAAAATTTGAGGCATACGCAACAAAGTTGCTCGAATTTTTACTTTTTTGAAATTAATTACTTAAAACATAAAGTTTAGCTCGTGTGCATTCGTCAAAAGACTCAGCAGCTAAGAATGTTAGTAACAGATAAGGATAAAAAATTTCTTCATTATCTTACTGCAGACTAGGAGGAACTACAAGACCATGACTAATTAGTTGGTCCTGGTGCAGACGAAGATTCGGTCCGTTTCTCTCTATGAACAGACCGTGGAACAAAGGTCAGCCCACGACCATGGCGTCGACCGAAGCTGACATTCGAAGGAGTTGTGTCTGAGGTAGTTAGCGAGGACAGTGCTGAAACAAGACCGTCTAAGCTGCCTTTGTCTTCTACTTCCATGGCATCTGACGAAGCAGCTTCTTTGTCTTCTTCATGTTTCAGCTTTGATACATGTTGCCTTTGAAGTTTCTCTCTACGCTTCTTTGAGAGTTGGGTCTTCTTGAAGAATTCAAATGTCGTTGGGAACTTGTGTTTGTCAATCAAGTGTCGATGCCGGGCTTTGTAGGTCTTGAACTTCAATCCACACCCTTCCACAAGGCACTCATACTGCATAAAGATGTTAATGAGAGCAGAAAGAAGGAAGAATTAGCATATGATGTGACTTTAAAGAGATCCATGGCAGGAGTGGTATCACAGTCACTAGCTAACAGTAAGAGCTCTGCCTCAAAACGCACTTAATATTTGGACAAAGAGATAAAGAGTATATAAAGCATACCATGTCATAACCCCGAGAAACTTTAGCTTGAAAGAAAGAGTCGTGTGCTTCGGATATGTGAATACTTAGTAAGCGAGAAGTAGGGTAGACCCTTGAGCACACTGAACAAGAGGCAGTGTGCCGTGCATTATAGTGATCTTCAAAATGGTCCAAAGATTTCAGGCGTTCAGGACAGCCAACAATGGGACACGAGATTCTTCTGCTCAAAATAGTCAAACTCATGACCATCAAATTTCGTAGATAATTGTGGACCAAATTTGGAATTGAAACTAGTCTACATAAATTTGATCAGTGACACAATGCCATATTACTGATTGCCACTTAAAAATGTGGATATTGAAAGAAAACTACATAGATAACAGTGATCAAATTCATAGCCATTTGGTTACTATTAGCTAGAATTCTTACACGCACTACCAACACATATGTGAACTGCACAGTAAACAATCAGAAATAGGATAAATGGCATTGACACCAAACCAGATTCACCAAGACAAAAAAACAAAAATAACAGTACAGATTCTTAGCTTCAGTATACCAATCAAGAGAATAACACATCAAAAACCAATGTAAAACACATGAAACTCTTGTAAGCAATAATCTAATCTAAAAATTATAATCATTGCCATAGTTGACTGAATTGTTTTCATTTACTATCAGAAAACAGTCCGCAACAAAAAAAAAATCTCATCCGTGAAGAAGGAGAAATACCTGGTTTCAATTTCCACAAATTTATGCAGATGGTTGATTTCATCTTCTGTGAAGTCCAATGTCACCTGTAAATTAAAATCCTCCTTTATGACTCAACTCTTGCGAGCATAAATATTTGTAGATGATAAACAATCTACAGCATAATACTTATAAAACGATTACTAAGCATCATATAACTACATGGAGAAGGAGAATGAAACAATCGTTTAATCCAAATTGACAAAGCAGACCTAATTACAAGACTTCTTCAAAATGAAAAATTCGCTGTTACAGAATAACCAAACAGATCGAAAGCAACCGAACAGTTATCATCACTAAGAAAATGAATTCCCCAAAAATCGTTTCTGGATACTACCACAAAGAAATAATTCGACCTCAAAATCTCAGAACCGCTTCGATTTGAGCTATGCTAACACGAATATCATCATCAAGTATTCAAGTGGACCATTAACGAGAGTGTCTAGACAAGAAACCGATTTTACTGAAAATTGATCATGTAGATTGTTTATTCCCTAAGAAAAGCATTACGTCAGATTCGATCGATTCAGATTCCATAAGGAGTACCTGTTTAGCAAGTAGCTCGCGCTCGACATTTCCAGATGCAAAGAACGGCGAATCCGGAGGAAATCTTCGTCGGATTGGGTTCCAGTACGGAAAGCCTAACTCGCCTACCGTATCTACCGCCATACCCGTAGCCATCGCTTCCGGCACTGAGCAGAGCAGAAGAAATTCAAAATTTTCCGTTTACGTCTCACAAACATGAAACAAGTATCCAACTGAACATTTCCTCCGCTCCGGTTTATTAACTGGATCCTTCCTGGACTATATGATATCTTGTTCGGCCCAAAGAAGGCCCACGTATAAGAAACACCATTTTCTTTTTCTTTTATATCTAGAAATTCAAGCCCAAAAATCTTATATTTTCCAAAAACGGGATTCACACCAGATTAAATTTATCTTCTTTGGAGAAAAAATCCTTTCCAACATGTTTCGAACCTAGCACCTTCACTTGAGAGATTTACCACTACCTCATTGGTTAACACCACTATATTTTTAAACTCGAGTTTCTTAACAAAACTCATTATGTTTCTATCAGTTGATTAAGAAATGAAGAGAGAAAAAATTCTGAATTTTTATTTTTTATTAATTAAATCAGATAGCTAGAATGTTGATCATGTAATATGGATTCAAACATTTTCTAAATCAATCCAGATTGAACTTTTTTCTTTAATCAACTTTATGGTGGTGTATATAGTTAATTAAAAACATTTTCTATATTTCTATATACCAAAGTAATTTGGTTAAGCTCTAATGTGTTTGTCACTTCGTAGTTTGTACACGTGCTGATATAATTATATATTGGTCACCTGCAATGAGCTTATAAATAGTTTTCTAATTTGTGGTTGAAATTGAAATGATCTAGAAATCTTCTCACTAACATTATATGATTCTTTTGTAGAAAATAACACTTTAGTCATCAGCAATTTGAATATTTGCTAAGTTTCTATTATCATCAAAAGGGGAACTAGTCCTGTGATATGATAAATTTATACTATTATAATTTATACCAAAAGATATCTGTATCAGAAAATAACCAAAATTGGGTAATATTAAATGTTAAATTTGAATTTCGGCTACAATAGAGGAACCGTTGAGCTAAAGTTGATGAACTAAATTAGAACAGGTATTCCGCTGAATTCATGGCGATCAGTCAAAATCATTATCATATTAGGATGGACAAAGACTAATTTTCAAACTCATCTTTTGAATTTAATTTATCCATTTTGTGTTTAACGACACTATATTATACGTTTCATCAAGACAAAGTATTTTAAAATATCAGAAAAAAATTCCATGCAGATGACTGACTTAATGAGGTTTGTTAAACTGTCACTGTCAGTTAAACCCCCTAACTCAAGAAATGTGTACTCGCTTAAGTAAAATTTGAGAAATCCTTGTTGTAAAATTCTGGCATTCACCTGTGAATGTGATTAGATTTTAATCATCAAATAACTTATTCATTAACAAAAAATTAAAATATAAGCACATTTATACTATAGAGACTAGATCCAGTGGCTATAGATAAATGAGGTGGCATATCGGAGGGTCAAAACAGATTGGTGTGGTCCTATTTATTCAAGAAAGGACTGTATCGACAGAAGAAGGGTTTAAAGAAGACAAAGAAATTAAAGGAGAAAAATCGATCACGATGGATATTCGTAGTGATGATGCAAAAAAACCTATGATGATGTGGTTCTTAGGGATGCTGTTGTTTTCCATGGTGGCCGAGTCAAATGCTCAACTGTCAGAGAATTACTACGCCTCGACATGTCCTAGCGTAGAGCTCATCGTTAAGCAGGCGGTTACTACAAAATTCAAACAAACTGTCACAACGGCTCCTGCAACGTTGCGGATGTTCTTTCACGACTGCTTCGTCGAGGTATATGTACAAACAATGGATGCTAGCTTTTGTAGAATTTTAGAGTTTTATGGAGTCTTTTGGTATTTGTCAATAATTTTGGTGTTTTTTTTATAGGGATGTGATGCGTCTGTGTTTATAGCATCTGAGAATGAAGACGCAGAGAAAGACGCAGATGACAATAAATCTCTCGCCGGAGACGGATTTGACACCGTGATTAAAGCTAAAACCGCTGTAGAATCTCAATGTCCCGGAGTTGTGTCATGTGCCGATATACTAGCTCTCGCCGCTAGAGACGTCGTCGTGCTCGTAAGTCCACTTTCTGAAGTCACCGACGTTTCATTTGATTTCTCCAAGTATAAATCATTTACTTTGTGATGATAACAGGTTGGAGGGCCAGAGTTTAAGGTGGAGCTAGGGAGACGAGACGGGCTCGTGTCGAAAGCGTCTAGAGTGACCGGCAAGTTACCTGAACCAGGGCTTGACGTGAGAGGTCTAGTCCAGATCTTCGCTAGTAACGGGCTTTCATTGACCGACATGATCGCTCTTTCAGGCGCACATACAATTGGATCCTCTCACTGCAACCGTTTCGCCAACCGTCTCCACAATTTCTCGACGTTCATGCCAGTGGACCCTACGATGGACCCGGTCTACGCTCAGCAGCTGATACAAGCCTGCTCTGACCCCAACCCAGATGCTGTAGTAGACATTGACCTAACGTCCAGAGATACCTTCGACAATAGCTACTACCAGAACCTCGTGGCTCGGAAAGGACTTTTCACCTCCGATCAAGCTCTGTTTAACGATCTCTCGTCTCAGGCTACGGTGGTCAGGTTTGCTAACAACGCTGAAGAATTCTACAGCGCTTTTAGCTCTGCTATGAGGAATCTTGGCCGCGTTGGGGTTAAGGTTGGGAATCAAGGCGAGATTCGAAGGGACTGCTCTGCTTTTAACTAGCTTTATTGAACAAATGTCTATAACCTAAAACATATAAATTATGAAGCTTTTGATTTAAGCTTTTGCTATACTAAAATGTCATAATCCACAATGGAACTTCTCAAATTGTAGGGGTTGACCTATTTTTCAGGATTATTCAGATTCCAAAACATTATTTGAAAACAAGCAGAAATTTATTTCATATATGCGACTGTCTAAAGATCTTTGTGTAAGTCTACTCATGGTAGATGTTGCCGTGGATATGAATACAAAAAACATACAAATCAATTACAAAATTGACAACAACAACAAAATCGATACAGAAACAAACAAAAAAATCGATACAGAGACGAAAACATCTGGATCGTAGAATTGAAGACAAAAACCAAAGAATAAGAAGCTGAGCACGATCATATATAAAAGGGAACAGAGATCTTAGGTGCGGGTCTTGCCATAGAGATGAGTGTAGACAGACTTGGTACGACGCACAAGAATCATACTCAACATGCAAGCGATGATGCAGAATCCAGACATTATGAGTGATGTCAAGAAGAAACAGATAGAACCATTGCATCTAAGGGCGTCATCTGGATCAAACACGGAGCCGTGAGCTTGCCTTTCTGCTTCCCGGTCGTATATGCTACTCGCGATCATACCCGAGAACACGAGGGATCCAGCCGGGTTTGCCAATGTCAGGAAATTGTATAACGCTCCAAACTTCTTTAGACCAAAGAGCTCAGAGGCAGTAGCTGGGACAATAGCCCAGTGTGCACCGTATCCGAGTCCAATCAACAGCGTGCCAATGTACATCGCTCCGGGCCATCCGTACGCAAAGAATATGTGTCCCACAGACATTATTAGCTGAGCCACAGCCATTGCTACTGGTCTTGGATACGCGTAGTCCCTGCACATCATTCAAATCAAGATCAGAACAGAGCACAAAACAGAGGATTTTTGGCTTTCTGAGATATCAAACCTGACAACGAGCTCGGAGAAATAACCGCCACCGATCCGTCCAAGAAAGTTCCAAATGCTAATCATAGACACAAGCACGTGAGTGTTATCATAACCAAGAGACTGACTCATCTGACCAAGATTGTCAATTACTGTCAAACCCGAACCAGAACCAAGCAGCAAGGAGAAGAAAATGAGCCAGAAGTCGGCTTTCACCAGTGCCTGCGTTAGAGTGAAATCTTCCCCTCTATGCGGCCCTCTCCGTCTATTCACCCGAACCGCCCCTTCTGCAGCTGCCTGCATTAGCTGTGCTTGCAAATGCGCAATTCTCTTATGTCTCTCTGAGGCAGGAAGCAAATCTACATCTTTTGGCTTCTCATCTTCCACTTCACTCAAGATTAGATCAGGTGTTTGCAGTCCTGGTTCTTGGTCTTCTCGTTTTGGGACAAGAGGTTCTTCTATTGTGTCATCAGGCTCGTTTGTCTCCGTGAAGAAACTTGTCATGATTGGAACCAAGATTGGGACAACAAGAATGACAAACAACACAATGGTGAACACAGTGATTACGTTGTGGCTAACAACGACCAGATCTTGAATAAGCATAACGGACATGAGATAGGCAGCAAGTAGAAGACAGACACCGTAGATGAAAGTAAAGCTGGCTCCATCAGTGGGACGGATCTGCTTGTGACCACCAACAGGTCTGATGAAGAACATGAGGCAAACAACGACAACTGCAGGCGTAACAGCTACCATGAGAATGAGAGAAGCCGGGTTAGATGAGTGGATCATTGTATATATCTGAGAGATGATCGCACCACCTAGCCCAGCAAAACCCTTGAGAATACCCACCACTGGACCTCTGCTCTTGGGAAAGTTTTGAACACCAGAGACTAATGCTCCAGTATTGAAGTAGGTCTCGCCATTGTTCCCAACGAATATGAGAACACACATCTGAAAACAAAAAGCATACAAAAACAACTTGTATCAGCATACAAAAAATTAAACAAGCTAATCCACTACATTATCATAAGAAATGCCAGAAACAGAACGATTTCAACTAAAGCAGAACAAGAGATTAAGAAGAAAAAAGTGGAATCCAGTAACAGTTTTGATAGCGACGTGATTATTAGTAAACAAACAACCTTAAAAGCAAACTTTCTCAGAGATTATCTAAAAGCAGATTTGAATAGAAAGTCTCCAAATTTTTCTCAGTACCCAAAAACATATGAATTTAAAGGACCACATATAAATCAAAGAGACAGAGAATTCAAATACTCACAGCCCATAGAGGAAGAATCGGGGCTCGACCGGTGACGATAAGCCAAACCCATCCGTAACCGATGAGGTTCTGAACGGCGCCAACAAGAAGAGCGGCCCAAAGAGGCAAGATCTCAGAGAGAGTACCGGCGATGAATCCGACACTATCACCGAGATCCTTGGCGACTCCAAGTCTGGAAAGCTCCTTCTGATTATAGTTTAAGGAGCTTTTGATAACCGGAGAAATGCTTCCGAACAAATAACCGATGCCAGCACAAGACTGTATCCACATGGCAGCCACGAAGACGAGCCATCTGTTGTTTATGAAAGATACAAACTTTTCTCGTGTAGTCGACGCCATTGAGAAAAATGCTTTCTGGGTTTCCTTTGTTTCTTCTCTCCGCCACCGGGAGAATCCTGGAAGAATCAGATCAAAACACGATTGCGAAATCTGTGGTGTTAGAAAGAGAAAAGAAATTTTTTTTTTTGAATATTCGTGTCTGTCTATCTGTCTTGTCTTTCACACGATTTTCTCCTTTTATGGTCTTAAATTGGACAAAAAAGGACAAGACATAGAAAAGATAAAACCAATCTGTGAAATAGTTACTATTGCAGATATGCGATTCCTGTTTAGTTTGTTAATTACGATAATTTTAATATGATCAAAATTTGGTTACAACTTGTAAGTGGATTTTAGTGAGGAAGAAGAAAAAGAAAAAAGTGGATTTTAGTGAAGAAGTCGTATACAAATTGTAGAACAAAAGGCTCGTTGATAATTATGAGTAGTAGTCAGTCACCGTGGGACTGTTGTGAATTTCGTCACTGTTTTCCAATTCTCTGTGCGTGCCTGCCATCTTTTTAAATGGCGTGCCTGTCATTGTTTCAGTCTTTTAATTAAGGTTGATTATCCCTTAAGCCTTTTTCAACATTATCGTTAACTGGATTTAAATCTGTCTTTGCTGGACCAATTAATAAAAGAAAATTTAAACAGCAATTCAAAGCATATTTATCATAATTTATGAAAATAAGAATAATAAAATAATATTTATTAATTTTATACAAGCCGGCTAAAACACAAACTAATCTTGGTAGTACGTGGAATAGTCTGGTATTCTTACCAACTATACATGCACGTTGAATTGGTTAAAAAGTTATTATTCACGAAAGTTAACATTAGTGAATATCCTCAAAAGTGATACTTCTTGTCATTGTTGGTACCAACTAGTTGAATGGAATCGATCTTATCACAGTTTTTCTTCTGACGGAAATTGGATGACGTAACAAATGAAGTGAAATGAGATAAAATTATCATTTTTTAATACGCTGTTTCATAGAATGTTGAGGAGGTTATATATAGGCGAGAGTAAATTTTCTTTATAATCAAAATGTGGCCTGTTGGGTGGGGGTGGTTCCACCATGACCTGTCGTTAAGGTTCAATCCAACCCTTTTTAGTGGGGTTATGAATGTTGGAAAAGGAAAAATAACTTAGTTTGTGATAAAAATAAAAATTATCTGTATATAATTTGACATATTACACAACTTGCAATTTGCAAACATGTATTTTTTGCCAGTATGAACGCAACTTGCATGCATGTGTTCTTTGCACATAGCATAAGACACTGTTTAACTTTTGGCATTAAATCAATTGATGAATATGATTGGTTTGTTTGGTTATACGTTTTCTTATCATCAAGGATTAGCATTTGGAAATCAAGCAAGAATTGGGTGAAGAGTCGTTTTCCCGTGTCTTTATATGAGAGAAGTATATGGAAAGATTTTATAGTAGACCAACATGCTATTAAATAAAATGTTCGTATCAACAAATAAATTAAATAAAAACATGCGTTTAAATTAAATAATAAAATAAAGATGTGAGCGGCTTGACTCGGATATGGATAAGTTTTAGATTTATATGGACAGCAATTGATATTTTATCATCTTTGTTTTTGGCACATAATGTCGTTTCCTAATTATTCGATCAACTTATCCATTTGATTTTGTATTCAAATAAGTCGGGAGTAACCGCCATTTTCATGGAAAACACTTATACTTACTAGGCATATATAGAAATTTACTTATTATGAATTTGTTGAATAAAAGAGACAGACTCTCAAAGGCCAAATGTCTCTCCTAACAAGAACTAAAAAAGGCAAATGTCTCTTATAACAAAAAAACAAGAGGGTGAACAAAAATGTTTGTGAGACAAGAATCAGATTCTTAGCATACCCAACAATCAATACATAGTGTGACAATATAATAATATATAACTTTGATACAATCGAGTAGCTGCAGGGGAATCGTTCTTTCCTTCACCTTGCAAACTTTCTAATTTCGTCCGGTTCAAGCCACTGTTTCATTACGATCCTCCATATTAATTCAATCACTCTATAAAAGTGGTGCATAGAAACGTACACACTACCTAGCTCATACAATAACGATTCTAATTTACATAGACATATATACATCAAATCGATTGATTCTTTATATTGAAATGGTGTTGAATTGGGGACCAGTCTTAATGTCGGTATTTCTGTTCATCGTATTGACGCCTGGAGTATTGTTTCAGCTTCCAGGGAAGACCAAAGTGGTTGAGTTTGGCGGCTTTCAAACAAGCGGCGCAGCCATTGTCATCCACACTCTTATCTTCTTTGCGTGCATTACAGTCTCTATTATCGCTCTTCATATCCACATCTATGTTGCCTAATTAATTTAACATTTTATTGTTTTCTTTCTTCCTCTCGTGAGCTGCTTGTATCTCTTAACTTCTTATATTTTTTGTTATTGTTTTTTTGGTAAGCTTTGATTTATGATTACCATTTAAGTACTTGTATTGGAATTACAATAAATCCTTTTTCTTTATTGTTTTGTTGTTACTTCTAACTATGTATATCATTTCTTATTTGAACCATCCTTTGATAAAGAAGCATGCAATCGCAGATGAGATCGACGACTATTCGTATTTCTAGATTGTAATTGAAGATTATATTTATACGGATACAACAACACAATCATTGAAGACTACATAATTAGAAGAAGTAGACTAATATTAAGAGATATATACGGTATTGACTTTAATATGGATGATAGTATATTGCTAATGAAAACAACATGTGAAGATAATCAATTGATAGAGTTGCTAATGAAAACAACATGTGAAGATACGTTGATATATATCTTCAAGGATATAGTATCTCTCGACTCTAACTTGCACTCAATCAGAACGAGCTATCGTCACGTCAAATGTACTACAACTTCACCAGTTTTTTTTTTTTTTTTTTTTTT
>Ga0041059_1002132_pt1 | contig 15096 bp, 14 predicted proteins | sample AraColnosormetaG_FD_56232 | JGI IMG/M metagenome (GOLD analysis project Ga0041059, IMG submission 56232) | Arabidopsis roots microbial communities from North Carolina, USA - Col MF nosort | ecosystem: Host-associated > Plants > Roots > Unclassified | place: USA: North Carolina | collected...
AGAGTTATGGGGGTCTCTGTCACGAGAGTGGATTGACCCAGTTTTTGAATCTATCGTCATGGGTATCTACCTTTCGCCTATTAGCCATTTGATGAACCCTAAAGTTACCCTTATCAATGAATCCATCCGTAGAACTTCTATTAGATTGATTTTCATCCCCTGTTGATTGCATTTTTATTTACCTGTTATTTGTATCCTCTATTTGCATCCCATGTTGATTGCATTTTAGTTCTTAATTTTGGTTCTACTCGTCCCAATGATCGAGTAGGGCTGTTAAGTTCTCATTTTTACTTGTTTGAATCCTGACCTAGGATTGTTACTAGAAACCCACCATCTTTATAATCTGGCTTGACTTAGTAGTTTTTGTACACATCTTGATTGCTAGCAATACAGTGGACTAGATTGACACCCTGTATAACTGCATCGACATGTTTGTGTTTTAGAGGAATTGAACTGAACACAGCATTCAGCATATAAGCAGACCTGAAAAACCTGCTTATCATGCACCAAGAAAATTTGGGAGTATGAAATAAAAGTTTAAAACATGCATGTCAAAAGTAAAAGGCCAAACAAAGAATAGCGACGTATTACTTACCGACCAAAGTATCTGTAAGAACAGTGTCTTCAACAATGTAGTCAAAAGGTGTGAACCTGTTAAGTAATACAGCTTTCCTTGGGTATGAACATGTGACCAATGTTTCTTCCATGAACTCAATCTCATAATGGTGGGGTGTTGCTTTGATTGGTTCAAAGTTTGGACTTACACGAAAAGTGGAGATTGATTTCCTTTGATTCTCTTGGAGCATATAGAAGTAAAAGGGAGAAGTAAAATGTAGCCTCAATTTGTGTTCTCTATGAAAACAACATCGGAGGGTGAGTTATATAGGGAATAAGAATAAGGTTAAATATAACTTGTAAGAAGAGTGAATATTGTTTTACCGATTCATTGACAAAGACGACCCGTAGTTCGAATGTGTTTCCACTGAAAAACTTTATGTACACTCTAAGAACCATATCACAAATCATCCATCTAGTTGAGAAAGGAGACAACTCGTGAAGACTGTGGAAATACACCATGGTGAAATTCAGGGTCGAAGAAAAATAAAAAAATAGATTTGATTAGGGCAACCTTAGATCTTCTGTTTGTGAGAGTTTAGGTTTGGGGAGTCTACGGGAGCAGCCAATTTTTTATAGGAAGGGAAACTTTTTTAATTTGGCTGGATGTAACCATTGAATAAAAACCGAATTAACATCGGTTAGTTAGTAAATCGAATGTAACCGTCAGCATTATAACTATTGATAACTCAGCCGTAATGCGGGTAACTCAGCCATAAAAGTACATTTTCCCGCCAAACAGTTAGAGACGCAACCTTTCGTATTCCGTTTCTTATCCTTTTTATAATTTTTGACAACTAAGCCGTAACATTGTTACATTTCCCGCATAACTCATCTGTAATAGTACATTTTCCCCCAAACTCAACAGTAACCTATAAAATTTTCCCGTCAAACAGTTAGAGACGCAACCTTTCATATTCCGTTCCCTATCTTTCCCGCATAACTAATCCGTAACAGTACAGTTTCTCGCCAAACTCAGCCGTAACCTAGGACCATTTTCCCATTTTTCGTATTCCTTTCCTTGTCTTTTTTCTCTATATATATGTTTCTTCATCACATCATTACATGTCTCATCCTCTCTTCCTAACGACATGGCCGTTGTTTCTTTCATTAACAGTTTCTCAAAGATGTTGAAGCGATACTCACCGCTCCTGATCGGGTGAATCTTCCAGTTCTAAACCCTGGTTTAGGTACATGAGTTGACAAAACCACTATTACGTGGTTCAGATACAATCACCAAATCTCGGTCGCGATTGTAGAGATACTTCAATGCAACTTTCACCATGCGTGGCCGACGTACCGCTTGACTCCCGTTGAGGTCAAGGGACGATGGTTTTTTCCCCTCATGGTAAGCATCGATCTTTGATTTAAAGCACAGTCAATAAACCATAAACCAAATTCTTACTATTTTCTATCTTTATAGCGTAATTACACGTGGGATTCAAGGCACACTCTAACGGTGTAGACGCAGTTTAATTTGGTAGGTAGAACGTTGAACCGAGACAATATGTTATTAGTGTGTATGAGGAAATGGAGAGAGAGGCCGATGAGGCCGAGACACCTCCAATAAAGAAGAGAAGTAGAAAGGCCTCAAGGCCGAAGTCATAAGGACAAGGCCAAATATTTCCTCATCAAAGGCTAATGAAGGCAAGAATTGTGGCTCTAAGGAAAGCTAAATAAGCCAAGGGAAGAGCCGTGAAGATCAAGTCAATGTCTACCAAGAAGATCAAGCCTCGGTCAAGAAGAAAACTGTCTGTCTGTACGGTAAAGTCAACTCAAACCCGTACATACATGTTTATGTGCATAATGCCAAGGCTAGAGTTTAAGAGGTGGGCTTGAATGTGTGTTGAGACCCAAAAGAAAGAAAGAAGGGCCAAGGAAGATGCCCATTCGTTTTAGACAAGAAGAGGGAAACAAGTTTGAATTCAAGAGGTCACATCTGTGTATAAACGTTAGGACATGTCACTTTCACTCTTGGGTTTCACCATCTCTCTCTTCAAGCTTTCTCTCTTAGGTCTTTGTGTAGAGTTCGAACTCTCCTCTTTGCTTGTTAAGGCGGTGTTTCTCATTGTAAAAACAACAAGAACAATAGACATCTTTTATATCATTTTGTGTAGCTCTCTCTTCTTTACTTGTGTTTAACAAAAGAGTTACAATGTAGAGAGATAGTGTTACACGAATTAGGGCTGCCTTAAGGCAGCCTATTGCTTGTCATACACACTCTTAAATACACTCTAAACTCTTCTTTATTTAGTACTTAAGATCTAGATTACTGATTCTAAATCCTCTTTATCTTAAGTACACAAACTACAAGTGTTGTTGTACTAGACAAGGATTAGACTCAAACTAGATGCTTCCTCCTTCATATAAATGATTTACTCCCTATTATATTCGGATATATTGGTGGTTAATTGCGTGGATTCTATCACAAATTGATGGTCTCTTGCTCTTGAGAGCAAGTTCCCTTTGTATTGGTAAAGGGAGATTCAATCACCAAGTGATTGTCTACTCTCTCTTGTGAGCTTTGTCTCATAAAACCTAACATATGTGTGCGTTGAAACGGGGATGGGCGCGTGATTGCGACAAGCTGGAGTGGATGACTACAACAGTTTGGAATGATTTGGTTGACATGTTTATTGAATTTGGCCCAGATGATGTCGGTTTCATATCTTTAATGCTTTTGTATCTCTTACTTGTCTTTCCTATGAACTTAAAATGTAATGGTTTAATCGTCTTCTCTATAAAATCACTTGTTGTCACTTGTTAAAATTTATCATAAATCAGGCGTAACTAAAACTTAACTCAACCATATGAATAGCTTAACTCTACCATATCAATAGGTTAACTCAGCCACAACATTAGCTTAACTCAGCCATAACATTGGATTAACTCATCAATAATATTAGCCTAACTCAGACATAACATTAGATTAACTACTCCCAAACCACAGTACCATTTCATTACAAGCTAATACTGAAAAAAAGACACAACTCTAGAAGCAAGATAAACACAAAAAGACACAACTCTAGAAGCCAAGAAGAAGCCTCTGTTCTTTGTTTTTAAGGAACATTAGGATACTAAGAACAATGAAAATGATAACAAAGCCAAGACACAAAAAGCAAAGTTTGATCATCAATTTAGATGTCTAGTTTTCCCTTTTGCTCCTTATTCCTTCTTCCTTCAGTTCTTTCACCATCACTTGTAACGCTTCGATCTCGACTGCAACCTCGGATTTGGCTGCGTTGTTCTCATTGTCAATGGTGGACAATTTCGGCAAACTGTCTACAACCTCTTCGTATGTACCATCTTCGGCCCATTTAAACAAATGGTCCTGCATTTTCAATCACAAACCAATTATCAACTAAAACAAATAAAACCCAAAATCAATTATACTTACATCTTTACCCGTAGGACAACGGAAGTATGGTCTTCCAGGGTTCTATACTGACGTCGATGTATAGATAACCACGTCTAATCCGCAATGACACTTTGATGGAAACGCACATCCCCAACGGCTTACGTATTGAGTACTTGAAATCGAATTCACAGAATTACTACTCATTTCTTTAGCTAGAGATGGGGAATTCGAAGAAGAAAAATAAGAAGAAATCGAGCTCAAATCGGGAAAAGGAAATTGGAATTTTCAAGCTTAGGGTTTGATTTTAGGGATTTATTAGATTGGATCTTTCGTTTATGTCAAAAACGACGTCGTATTTGGTCAATAACGGAGACGTCGTATTTGGTCAATAACGGAGACTCTTTCTCTGTATTTTGTAATAAATCAGCCGTCACGTAGACATATCTAAGCCATGTGACTGTTATAAATCGGCCAAACCACGAATGTTTCTTTCTTAAGCCATTAGTTGGTACTATCAATTAATACACTTATTATAATCACTTTCCAACTAGTGATCATGAAACTAGTTAATGTTTGTACTCTTTATAATTGATCCAACACCATACCCATGCATTGTTAAGCTCTAGTTAACTTCCATTCCTAGAAGTTTAATCAAATGAGATTGTCAATGGGCTCTTAGTGTACAAAATTTATTCTGTTTTGATATTACAGATCTTGACATTAATAGAACCAATAATAATGCTAGTATACAAATGGGCCTATTAATAACATTTGTTTTTTTTCATAACTCGGCCAAACCACAAAATCTTCCTGTATAAATCAGCCGTAACGTAGACATATCTAAGCCATGTGACTGTTATAACTCGGCCAAATGATGAATGTTGCTTTCTTAAGCCATTAGTTGGTATAATCTAGTAATTCACTTATTATAATCATTTTCCAACTAGTGATCATGAAACTAGCTAATGTTTGTACTCTATATAATTTATCCAACACCTTTCCCATGCATTGTTAAGCTCTAGTTAACTTCCATTCCTACAAGTTTGATCAACATAGATTGTCAATGGACTCTTAGTGTAAAAAGTTTATTCTGTTTTGATATTATCGATCTTGACATTAATAGAACCAACAATAACGCTAGTACACAAATGAGCCTATTAATAACATTTGTTTTCTCATAACTCGGTCAAACCACGAAATCTTCTGTCATAACTCGGCCGTATCGTATTAGCAGGGCCGGCCCTGAGGAGAGCCAAGTGAAACTTTGAAATGTGGCCCCCATTTTTTTCCTAAATTTATATCAAAATTGTTTTGCAAATAGGCCCCCTAAAACATTTAGTTCTAAGAAAAAGGCCCCCAAATTTCAAAATAGTTTATAATAACCTTTAAAAATATATTTTTTTTTGCTTTGGCCCCTAAATAGTCAGGACCGGCCTTGCGTATTAGTATTCTACCGCCAAACAAAAAAATTTGAATATTTGAAGGTTAGTTATACGAATTAATTTTTTACTAATTTGAATTATTTCGATTATTAATTGTTGGTGTGTTTGTGTGAAAATAGACCCAATTATTGTTGGGGGTTCCCCATAAAAAACACTTTTTGTAATCTCGATAATGATATAATAAAGAATATTAATATGTTTGTAACTCAGCCACAAAGCTTTTATAACTCAGCCACTTCTACATTTATTCACCAATACACGACGCCGTCGTTTGATTAGTGCTTTTTAGCATAAATGACTATATAGATTTAGTGCTTTAGTGCCCTACTAGTTGAAGACAAGATGATGGTGCAGAGATCTCTTGTCCTCGCCGACTCTAGTGTTGATGAGAAATCGGTTTCAGAAGGAAATGAGGTATTTATCTCGACCTTCTGAATAGTGCAAATCGTTAGCCATCTTTCTATTGTATGGTGGTAATGTAGGAACTGGATCGTATGGAAACAAGGATGAGAATGGTGTACGGCGAAAACAGGAGGCGTGATAAGGGTGTTCCGATCGAGTGTGGTTGTAGTGCAGCGGTTGTCGTTGCCACTTCTCGTGATCCTATTACAAGCGGAAAACTTTATTTTAGTTGTCCGTATGAAATATCAGATGTAAGCATCTTTTGAGTTATGATTCTTTTTTTATTTTTATTTTTCTATCCCTATGATTTATGTCTGATTTATAAGGGTCCCGGTCGAGACTGCGGTTTCAAGAGGTGGTGTGCTGTTCCATTGTGTGACGAGTTTGACAAGATAAAAGAGGAGAAGAATGAGATGAAGCAGGATTTGGTAGCAGCCAAGAAGCACGTCGAGGGTCAGGCAGAAAAGATCTTTCTTATGGAAAAGAAATTTGAAACGCTAGAGAAGAAGTATGAGAGCATGAACAAGTATTCGTGAGCTTAGCTAAATTTGGTTTTTCAATTGGACTTCCTTGTACTGTCTGTTTTTGAATTGGACTTCGTTGTACTGCCTATTTTAATTAAGTCAGCCATCTCATTATAATAACTTAGCCATAACATGATTTGCGGGATGATAAGTCAGCCACCACGTTCTAATAACTCATCCATACATTGAATTAATCTACGATACGCCCGCCAACTCGTTATAATAACTCAGCCATAACACGATTTGTGCGATGATAAGTCAACCACCACATTCTAATAACTCATCCAAACATTGAATTAATCTACAATAAGTATGCCTTAACCGTTAGAATAACTCAGCCATAACACGAATTGTGCGGTGAGAAGTCAGCCATCTCGTTCTAATTACTCAGTCAAACATCGATTTAACTTATAATTTGAACATCGTACATTCAACATCATAGATTCATACAAACATAAAGCATTATCAATCCTAAAGTGTCAATATTTAGTACAATCACATGCTCAAAAATCCAAAAACACAGACATATGTTCGAAAAGGCCAATCACGTCTCTTCAAACTGTGAAGCATCCTTTCCGGTGCCTCATCGTAGATCTCTGCTGCCATCTTAACCTGTAGAGCCTGGATATTTGCATCACAAATGCCATCAAAATTTACACCAAGCAATAAACATTCAAGAATCTAACACGTGAAAACGCCGCAATCCCTAGCTACTCTGTTTTGCGGGACCAGTTTCTTGTTCTTCCGCCGAAATTAAAATTGGTCGTAGTTCGGTTTACGGACTGTGGAAGGAACCAGTTTGTTCATCATCTGTGGAATCATCCTCGTTAACGACCTACAAGCTTCCAGTATTTTTAACTCGCTTTCTGGTGTATGCTCTCCGACGATGCAATCATAGCAATCGATGTGCGACCTAAGCAAGTTCACGTGAAGCGTCACCCAATTTGGTGGATCAAATACAAGTGATCCACATCTGTTACCCACTTCATCCATGTCGGGACTTCTGCTGTCGTACCGTTAACCCATAATTCATACGCGGTGTTTTTGAAAGTAAACTTCTTCGTTTTGATCTTGAACTCTCTGTACTCAGTCACCCAATAAGTCGTGAACCACGGGTATAGAATCATGACGCGTTGGTTGTGGTATGGGCAGGGATCTCGCTTGTACCTCATGGCGAGGACTTTCAGATACGCAGCCATTTGCTGTACAAAAAATAAAAACTACTTAGACAAAACACACCAATAACTCAGCCATAACCAAGTACAACTCAGCCTAAACATCAGAATAAATAAGCCATAATTTACTTTAACTTAAATAGTACAATACCATAACTTAACAATAACCAAGTACAACTAAGCCTAAACACCAGAATAAACCAGCCATAATTTATTTTAACTCAAACAAAACAATACCACCACACAGCCTAAACAACACGATAACTCAGCCATAAAGTATAAAAAACTCAAACAGAATATAACAATAACTTACACTATCGGACAACAATCCATATTTTCGGTCTGGCCAGTCCTTTCTTTCGGTCATGATAACTCCGTAGAAGTCAACATCGTCTTCTCCACTGTCCAGCGGGATATCCCTAACAAATAATAAAAAGTTATAATATACACAAATAGTGTAAGCATGCCGTACTTAACAACTTAATAAAGTATAAAGGAACATACTTGTTGGAGCTTAACAAATAATCCTTAAGTTTCTGCAATTTGGCCGGATCAACCAGTGTCATAGGATCATAGATTCCTCCTGAAGGCACACAACCCTTCCTCATGCAGCTCAGTCCATTGTCTCCGATAAATGGAAAAGTCTTTGTGGTCAAATTATCGACTGGAAATTAATGAACTCCCATTTGGGGCCAGCTTAACTGTTTCTCTCCTCTTAGCTTTTACTCTCCCATGCCTCATGGTTTCCTCCACATCTTCATCAGACTCATGTAGCATGCGATTGTCTTCAGCTAGTAACTGGTCTATGATATCAAATATAGAATCATCATCATCTACCTTCTCACCGTCAATCTTGTCAGCATTTTCAATGACTTCCTCAACTCTATTGGGGACAGAAGCAACATCTTCTATCTTCATCTTCGTAGGCACCTTTGTGAGTGGAGCAGGAGGAAGCGCCGCTGCCTTTCTTCCTCTTTTCTTTTTGGCGGCTGGCTCTTTGACGGTAGGCTCATTTGCGGTTTTCTCTTTAACGAAAGCTTACTTCTTTGAATCTGCCTTCGCTTTGGAATTTCTCCTCGTCTTCGTCAAAGCGCGTAAAGTCCGGGCACCAGGAGATGTCTCAATGAAATCAATGTTAGCTTGGTTGACATCAGTGGTCTGAACAAATTTGCCATCAAGATTCCTACTGACCCCAACAATACCAGCATCTTTCTCTACCACCAAATCTACAACTTCCTTCGCTTGCATAAACGTAAAGATAACTCAAGCGTAAAATAACGATAATGATGTAGGTCAAATTGCCTTAAGACCACTATCTCAAATAAGAGATTGATTCCAGTACTTAAGGGTCGAATTCCACAAAGCTCTCAGGTCACACAATAGACGATGGATATCAAATTAAGCTAAAGCAATAGATTATAAAATAAGAAACAAAGAAAAGCAATAAATATCAAGATGTAAATCAGATGGGAAAAGAGTCAAGCTTAGGGTATTCTCATAAAATAGATGATTAGTAGAGCTAGTGATAGCTAGGTTGTTATTGAACCGTTCTTAAACTCAAACTCTAATTGTGGAATGACCGGTAGCATTCCGCAAAACTCCCTATGCCCAGAGCTAAGAATAACCAGAGAAGCCAAGAAATCTTATACCTAGAACTAGCATTAAGAACAACTAAAGATGAAGAATCCTAACAGATAACCTAGCAAGGGGGCAATCTACTAAATCATCTAAATCCCTAATGAGAAACGCTAAACCTAACAAGAAAGCTACAACATGATCAAAGGAACACAAATTATAGTCTGAATAAGAAATCAATAATGAAAATAACAAGAGAAAGAGTAAGAAAGATCTTCTCTAAAGGGAGTCTCCACAGGGTTTTGCTCCCAAGTACAAAAGACATAAGGAGATTATCCTCTCCAAGCTTAGGTCTAAACAATAACCTTAAAAACTATATATATATATATATGACCTAACACGTGATGGGCCTTCTTTAAAAATAAGGGAAAGTTCTAGGCCGAATTTAGAAATCTTCAAAATTTCAATAAGTTACGTCTTCGAATTGCCATCAGGTATTGGTGTCGCTCGACACAAGGGGTGGTGTCGTTCGACACCTACGCGATTTTTAGTCTCCAGATTTCTTCTGCAGCATAGCATAAGTTCTCTGTTTTCCTCCAGAATGCTCCATTATGTGCAATTGAATCCCAAACGTGTAAAGACCTGAAAATGACTAAAAAAGACTTTAAAAATAACAAATAGACTTTAAAACTTATACCTAAAACATAGTTAAAACCGGTAAAAATAGGGATATATCAACTCCCCCAAACTTACCTTTTGCTTGCCCTAAAGCAAAACACAAAAGCCGAACCCGTGGAAGAGGTTTGAAAACAAAAGAACTCCCAATATTCTCTAGTCTATTGCCATGATCATTTTAACCAAATCCATATGCGTAGCAGTTCTAATCAAATCCTTACCAACATGTACTTCTCTGCAAGCATACACAACATTCTAGATTCCATACCTAAGTTCCACAACTATATCCACCAGGCTTTCATCGCTGGGTCTCATCAAGCAAGCTAATATTCAAGAACCTTCTAGACTCATTCTTGTACTATACCATGATAAATTGACCACTCTTTATATTTTATTTTATTTTGGTGTTCTTTCTCTCCCCCAGACTTATTCTTTTTAAAGAGTAAACAAAGGGGAGCTCGCATACTGGATTGACACCCTCGGCATATTTCTAACCTTTGTAATTGATCATTCCTAATAATGTATAATAATGGGTCATGGGAAACATTCCTACCCCTGTACACTACCGAAAATCATATCAATCTCTTGCTTTCTTTTTTTCTTTTTTTTATAAGGGGAGAGGAATACTTTTCTTTTTCACATAGGTCTCAATATCATGTATGAACAAGGAGTCAAGTTCTATGAACACTAACCAATTTGATGAGGTAAAAGGCAGAGCAGTGAGATTAGCTCCAGCCTTAATGGATTCTCAAGTTTGTTGGTTTGCCATTTAGATTTTCCAAAAGTTGGATTGAGTCGAACCTACAGCATTAATCAACCAAGCAATAATCTAAAGAATAGAGATCATAATTCCTAACAAAATTTTGACTCAATAAAACGACTCAAAAATAAGAAAAATAAGAGTAAGAATAAGACTCAAAAACGAAAAACGTAGTTAGTAACTGCCTCCCCCAAACTTAAACGTTACTATCTCTAGTGGCATTCAAATCAAGAGTAAGCGAGAAAAATAAAAAAATAAAAAAAAAGGAAAAGAAAAAGAAAATAATATCAGTGGGTTGCTTCCCACTAAGCGCTTGTTTATAGTCAATAGCTTGACTTTGATGGAGTATGGGATCAGGTGGATCAAAAGGTGGCAGTAAATATTGCGGAGAAAGACCTCTCATCATCCATGCTGGCGTATAAGCAGTTAGCACATGAGGTCTATCTAGGAAGAGAGGAGCATCAACAGGGTGGGACTCAGGTATGGTTGGAATACTCCTTTCTCATACACAATCATCAAAATAACGAACAAGCGCTTGACGAGAAACTCGTGGCTTGCTTAACCGTAAAACAGTTTTTGGAAATTTTAAACTCTTATTGATGACATCTGGAGGTTAAGGAGGAGGAGATGAGTACCTTGGCCGTTTAGGAGGTGGATGAAGTATGACAGGTGCAGTGGGTGACGTGACAGCAGTGCCTGGACTTATAGCAGTGATCCCAGCTTAAAAGTACCTCTTGGTGATGACTATGCTTCAACGAGTAATGTGTGTTGATCGACGCGAGTGGTGTTGTTGATCGACACTCGTGCTACAACTTAACTTTCCTTAGCATGTTGACAATTCAGCGCTACAATCTATTTTGAACAATATTTTTCTTCCTGTTGTTCTCCCGATGCTGTGGAACCTTGCAGTGTTCCTCCTGAATCTCTTGCATATACTGTTGAGGCAATGGACAAGGAATTTCAGGTGTGTAGACTAGTTCAGCAACAAGTGGAAAGTCAAGGCTGATTGGTGCAGTTTGCGTCCAGTGTTGATCGACACTAGGTGAGTGTCAGTCGACACTACTATCTGGTATCGATCATGCTCTCTCAATCTCGGTCAATTATGCTCTGTCAAACGTCGACACTTCCTCAGGTTGGTGTCGGTCAATACTATCAATGTGTGTCGAGCGATTCTGGAGATCAATGTCGAGCCTAATCAATTTTGCTTCATCACAGCCTGATGTCTCGTATATATGTGATGGTGTCGATCAACACCAAGGGATGGTGTCGGTCGACACTGCCTCTGCAACGTCAAATTTGTCACTCTCCTCAACCTTCACGAACTCATATCCACTTTCCATCGAAGCAGCATGCCAAGAAGTAGTGAGGCTACTCTCATTCCATCTAGGGATTGGTCTCTCTAACATCCTCTTTTGACCTTCCAGAATCTGTTCCAGCATTGATTCTATCTTGCTTCTTTGTGCGGGTGGAGGGGGGGCTTGGTAAGAAGCAAGATCGTAGTTCTTTGTAAAGCTGATTCTACTTCTACTCTAACACGATTGCTGGAACTGAGACTTATGAGTGGTAGTCGGACCATTCCCATAGAAACATCTTCCACCAAAATAATTGACATCCTCAACAAGTAGATTGTGGACATCGTCAATCTTAGCCATTAACCCGGCAATCCTACTCTCGTTCATGTTTCTCGCTTAATTCTGGTTCTGTGATTAGACAAACACCTGGAACACACAAGAAAAAGAAAAGAGAAAATGTAAGTAACTAAAAAGAAAAACAAAAACAAAAGCTTAGACAAAATTCTAATACTAATCTAATGGTGAATCGTAGAGAACTTCGGCAACGACGCCAAATTAGATGTAGGTCAAATTGCCTTAAGACCACTCTCCAATTAAGAGATCGATTGCAGTACTTAAGGGTCGAATTTCACTAAGCTCTCGGATCACACAATAGACTATGGATATCGAATTAAGCTAAAGTAATAGATTATAAAATAAGAAACAAAGAAAAGCAATAAATATCAAGATGTAAATCAAATGGGAAAAGAGTCAGACTTAGGGTATTCTCATAAATAGATGATTAGTAGATCTAGTGATAGCTAGGTTATTACCAAACCGTTCTTAAACTCAAACTATAATTGTGGAATGACCAGTGGCGTTCCGCGAAACTCCCTATGCCTACAGCTAAGAATAACCAGAGAAGCCGAGAAATCTTATACTTAAGCATGCATTATAAACGAGTTCAATAAAGTTCACCTTACTAAATAGGCCAATTCTTATTACACACCTATAGACCAGGCTAATCAAATACTAGATCTGATAACAGATACCTATGACGTGTATATCTATTATCTGGTATCAAATTCTAGTTAGCTACTCTAGAACTAGCATTAAGAAGAACTAAAGATGAAGAATCCTAACAGATAACCTAGCAAGGGGACAATCTACTAAATCATCTAAATCCCTAATGAGAAACACCGAACCTAACAAGAAAGCTACACAAACATGATCAAAGGAACACAAATCATAGTCTGAATAAGAAATCAATAATGAAAATAACAAGAGAAAGAGTAAGAAAGATCTTCTCTAAAGGGAGTCTCTAGAGGGTTTACTCCCAAGTACAAAAGAGATAAGGAGATTAGCCTCTCAAAGCTTAGTGATATATCTCAAATTGCCTGAAGCTTATTCCCTCAAATAAGAGATAGTCGTTAGCACTTAAGGGTCGAATTCCACTGAGCTCTCTATGTTCACACAATAGACCTATGATGATTTAAATTAAGCTAGACAAAATAGAATAAAGTAAAAGACAGTAAAGCAAATAAATTGAGTTGTAGATTCAGGAGATTAAAGCATCGATCAGGTCTAAGGAATTGTTTGGGAAAAAGATAAATTGTAGATCTAGCTAATATTAAGATTCTTATCGCACCGTTCTCGAACTCAAACTATGATTTAAGAATAACCGGTGGCGTTCCGCGAAACTCTCTATGCCTAGAGCTAAGATCACCAGAGAAGCCGAGAAATCCTATGCTAAAGCATGCATTATTATCAAGTTTGATTAGTTCACCTAAGTATCTAAACCAGAGCCTTTCTATGAGCCTACTTGTTCTTTCTTAAATACTTAGGCTCATATATGATAGTTCTGATAACAAGTACCTATGGCGGGTATACCTATTATCTAATATCAAGTTCTAGGTGATCAATCTAAAACTAGCAGTAAGAACAATCAAGATGAAGAACTCTAAGAATAATCCTAAGGGGTTTTCGATCTACTAATCCATCTAAATCCCTATTGAGACTCCCTAAACCCAACAAAGTGATTACTCATACATGATTAAAGTAACACACATCAAAGTCTGAATAGTTTGCATTGAATAATAAGAAGAAGAGTAAAAGGAGTTCAGAATCCTCTCTATAGGGATTGGATTCTTCTTTCCAAAAGTGTATCTCAAAACAAAACATAAATTAGGTCTAAACAATGACCTTTAATATATATATATATATATATGACCTAAAAATGTGATGGGTCTTCTTTAGAAATAAGGAAAAGTTTTGGGCCGAATTTGGAAATCTTCAAAACTTCAATAAGTTGCGTCTTCGAATTGCCGTTAGGTATGGGTATCGCTCGACACCAAGGGTGGTGTTTTGACACCTACGCGCTTTTTAGTCTTAGGATTTTTTCTGCAGCATAAAATCTCTGTTTTCCTCCAGAATGCTCCATTATCTCCAAATGAATCTCAAACATGTAAAGACCTGAAAAATACTAGAAAAGACTCTAGAAATAACAAATAGACTCTAAAACATATACCTAAAACATAGTTAAAACCGGTAAAAATAGGGTTATATCACTTAGGTCTAAACAATGACCTTAAAAACTATATATATATGACCTAAAACGTGATGTGCCTTCTATAAAAATAAGAGAAAGTTCTGGGCCAAAATTGGAAATCTTCAAAACTTCAATAAGTTGCGTCTTCGAAATGCCGTCAGGTATTGGTTCACTAGACACCAGGGGTGCAGTCGTTCGATTTTTAGTCTCCGAATTTCTTCTACAGCATAAGTTCTCTGTTTTCCTCCAGAATTCTCTATTATCTCCAAATGAATCACAAACGTGTAAAGACCTGAAAAGGACTAGAAAAGACTCTAGAAATAACAAATAGACTCTAAAACATATACCTAAAACATAGTTAAAACCGGTAAAAATAGGGATATATTAGATAACTCAGTCATATGTATAACGATAACTCTGTCGTAACTAAATAAGATAATGTTAACTCAGCCAAAAGTAAGTAAGATAAAGACAACTCAGCCGTATAACATAACGATAACTCAGCCGTAACTAAATAAAAAGTTATAACTTACCCAAAAGTAAAGTAGGTAAAGACAACCCAACCGAAAAACATAAATGTAACTCAGTCGTAACTTAATAACATAACGATAACTCAACCATAACATGATTATAACTCAATTGTAAGTAAATAGCGTATTGATAACTCAGCAGTTAGCTTACCGGAAGAGGATTAGTAACAGAGTAGTTATTTGGAGATTTCCGTGGACCTTTTTTTTTTTTTTTTTTTTTT
>Ga0041059_1002133_pt1 | contig 15094 bp, 13 predicted proteins | sample AraColnosormetaG_FD_56232 | JGI IMG/M metagenome (GOLD analysis project Ga0041059, IMG submission 56232) | Arabidopsis roots microbial communities from North Carolina, USA - Col MF nosort | ecosystem: Host-associated > Plants > Roots > Unclassified | place: USA: North Carolina | collected...
TTTTTTTTTTTTTTTTGTCATCCGAAAATTAATTAGGACTCAAACGAGCCAATCCTGAGGAATGTTGTTTACAAATATAATATGAAGCGGTTGGGTACGAACTTTTCGTGCCAAAAAATCCGCTTTAACATTAGTACTACGAGAGATTAAAGATAGAGAAAAATCCGCTTTTCAATGTTTTTTGGTTTTAGTATTTTTGGATTTATAAAAACAAAACCATATGAAGACGTATTTATTGTTACCAAAAAAAAAAATGATAATAAGAAGACGACGCGTAGTTGAACTCAGGATTTTCATTTGTAGTTTTCCTGTAATCCAAACGGCGCACTGTTTTTAAATTCACAGCAGAGAGAAAAAAAACAAAACAAAGACGAGCCAAGATTTGTATCTTCGTCGTCTCCGATGCTAAGCTCCATCATCGACGACAAACCTGCCTCCTCCACTTGGCTCAACCGCCTCCGATTAAACAGAGGCCTCACAACCGACGATGACGATGCTTCTGGCAATCCACTTACTCTCGACGACTTTCTCCGCCGCAACCACCACACGGAAATCGCCGCCACTAGTTCCGCTTCCGATTCACCTCCATCTGCTCCAATTCCTTCAGATCCAGAATTAGCTGAAAGTCCATCGGAGGAGCCAGTTCCTGGAGAATGGTACGGCGTGATGAGCGATGTTCTCTTCGAGCTATTCAATTTCAGCGGCTCCTCTAAATCTTCCACAATTCCCGGGAAGAAGAAGTTACCAAGGAAACAATCAAACCCTAGGCATTGCTCTTTAGAGACTCCTGAAGACGTTGTTGTTCCGTTGGTAAATCAGAAAAGCGACGACGCTAATTGTCTCCCTAGTGTTCGTGAATTCGCTACTTCATCGTCGCGTAGTTCATACAATAAGAAACCTCCGGCGCCGGAGATTAGGGAGAGGAGAAGAAGTGTAGTGGAAGGTGATGGTGTGGATGAGGAAGAAGAGAAAGGAGAGAAAGATCTAGTTGGGTTTTCGAGAAGTGAAGTGACCGTGATTGATACTAGCTTTAAGATTTGGAAATCTGAGAAACTTGTTTTCAGGAGGAGAAATGTTTGGAAAGTGAGAGAGAAGAAAGGTAAATCAAGAGTTGTTTCGAAGTTGAAGAAGTTGATGAAGAAGAAGAAGAAGAAAAAGAGGAAATGTGATGATGTTGATGATGATGATGGTGGAATTGCTCGGAAAAAAAGCAAGAAGATGAAGATTTCAACATCAGTTTCAGACAATGTGAGTGATCATGACTATTGCATATCCTTACGTTATGTGATTCCAATGGCATTGATAGTCATAATGTATTAGGTTATTACTAGCAGTAGAACTGGATTAGGTCTCTGCAGTGTTCACCGATGCGATGCGAATCGAACTGTGTTGTTAATATGTCTCATTTTCATTGCAGAATCCACGCTATAACGTCGAAGAGATTCATGATGAACCAGAAAGCAGCAATGTCAGCCGAAGGCAAGTTCGTTAGCTGTGTTCAATGGCTTCTACTCCTACTGTATATTAATGGCATCTCTTCTTCTCTTATCCAGGTTGCTCTCTAAGCCTAGAAAAGAAGGTTCTTTCGGTATACATACAAGCAAGAAGAACAGCGAAGCAGCGGCTCAAGGTTATCGGTCTTTGGCCTAATAGAGTCACTAAACCAAACCAAGTTTGGCATTTATGTATATGATGATGACTGTTGTATGATTATTATGTAACATTCTTGTTTATGAAAAAATGTATTGCTATCATCTGATGGAAAGAGAATTAAGATCTTCCTTTTCACCACAAAAGTAACAAAGAGTGGTTGGCCATTTTTTTATGTACACTGACTTCTACAATCTTTGTTGCATTGTTTATTCAAGAACCCTAACTCCTACACAGGTAAACTGTAAGGAGAGATGAGCTTATCGGTTTTGGTGTGAGCAGAGGCAGTCTACTCGGCGAAAGAGTGTTCATTCAATTGCTCGGTTGGAAGCGGCTCAACCTTCTCGGCCTTCCCGTCTTTCTTTGGGATTATCAGACCGTAACCTCCTTCTTTTCTCTTGTACACTATGTTTATCTCACCTGCAAACCAAAAACAATATCAAAATGTAAGTATTCCTGTTGATCTTCCTCCGACTCCTCTGAGGTTTAAGCAATCGAGTATTTATGGAAGAAAATAAAATTGTCACATGCATACCAGTTTCTTCATTTTGGAAGCCATAGAAGTCGTGACTGACTAGTTCCAGCTGCTCGACTGCCTCAGCGACAGTCAATGGTGGCATCTCGAAAGTCTTGGTACGGACAATCTGTAGAAAAACCCGCAATAACAGAAAACGTCATCATAAGATCAGCAAACTCCAATGATAAGGCATTAGCCTATTAGGTAAGTCTGGACCAACCTCCTTGATCAAATCATCCTCTTCTTCTTCTTCTCCTACGCTCGAGTCAGTACTGTCCTCAACATCCTCCACAACCGGCTCAATCACTGGTTCCCTTACCTTCAATCTGTTGAAACCTTTCATGTGCCTTCCATGGTCTGAGTCCTTCTCCTTGATCTTCCTCAGCTTCCTCTGTATTATCGTTGATACCAAGTCGATACAAGCGTATACTGTCTCAGCATCTTCCTCAGCACGCACAACACCATGCTTCTTTGTAAACAATGTCACCTTAAGTACCATAGGGAACTACATATTAGCTTCTGAAAGCGTTTCTAATATCGAGATCAAGTCACAACAAATCAATAAAAACGACATGTTTACCTCACATCTTCGAATCCTAGGGCCTTTACCAAACTCTCCACCACGAACAGAGAGTCTTACATCAACTTCTCTCACAAGATGACTGTGTTTCTGAACAGATTTGCCTACTTTCTCTTCAACATGCTGCTTAATTGGCTCTGATAACTGCCACAACAGTATCAAAGTTAACCAATTGATTGAAGACAACAAACTTCAACTATCAAAACCAAAATGTTGAACACATAAATCCCACTGAGTAAGAGTCAAGAGTCACTATCATAAACCTAACAGAATCAGTATCCAGAAAGTTCAAAACTTTTCTAATGAACATTCCTCAATAATCGAAACCCAGAAAAACTCAACATAAAATTCAACATTTTGTTCAGAATCCAATCAATTTCAAGTGTGTAATAGCAGAATCCAAACCTCGAGGTTTTTTCCTTGGATGATCAACTTGACGGAAGCAAGAGGACCGTCCCACGACATTTTCACAGCTAATGAGCTTCTACAGTAACTGTGTCTTACTTGTCTCCGATCTTCGTAACCAATCTGGCCGAGGAAATCTGAACGGAGCTTTTTCGAATCAGTCCGATTCAAGCCCACCATTGAGACTACCGTGGAAGAAGATGAGCACGGCGGCGTAGAAATCCAGACGCCGCAATGGTGAAACTTAGTCTGAGAGAAACCTAAAAGCGTTGCCATTTGTGAGAGTGAGAGAGATTCGCAGATCTTACTTTCTTCTGAGAAGTGAAGCTTGAAGACTGAAGTAGTGAGAAAGGAAGTGGAAAATATTTTGGATAAGGTGAAAAATGGATAAGGATGATGACATATGCAAAACGAGAAGAATTGTGAAATAAACCCCTTTCTTTCCATTTCTTACAAATTAGTCCCTTTAATTTGAGATGTGTGTTCACTATCACTTCTTTAATTCTTTTGGCATTACATGAAAGTATGAGACTTAATTTACTTACAAGATTAATTTAGTTTCTATATGAGAAATTAGTTAGTTACATGAATTCTTTGTTGTAAAATTTTCATAAAATTAAGGTCTTACATTCACATTTCCACAAATAAAATTTGATAATTCTACATAATTTTTGTGGTAATTTCTTAGTGTAGTAAATTTAGTTTAGTATGTACTAGTACTGACGTTCATAAACCTTTTCATTGACTAATGTTCAACATTAGAAAATTCGTAAGTGTATATCACAAACTAAATAATCACTAAAACTCTTCCAAGCACTAATATCGAAGAGTCTACCCTTACTACGTCATCCGGTGAAGCTTCTGCTCACCGGCGTCGGGATTTCTTTCCGTTGCTTCACACATTTTGTTACCTCTTTCTCTTTTTATTTATGCTTTGGCTCTTCTCTCAATCATCCCGACCACATTTTCAATCGATTCATTTTTTCGACTGCTCATTGACCAGTGACAGAGGGCAGAGGAGTTGGCCGGCGACCCTTCCTTCTCCTCAGCCTTTGTCTGCATCGACCTTTTTGAAGTGTTCTCCAACAGAACAACCCCATCTCTTCCGATCTAAATCCGATCCGATCTCATCCATCACCACCCTTACCTCCGATCTCTTTTATGTGTGTACCTCGTCGTTGATGATCTCAGTCCCAACGACATCGCTTAGCTTTCATCGGAGGTCCTATCTGTCACCACAGATCCGTCGTACCATCACCGTCCTCTGTTCAACGGAAGCCTTGCTACGGTTTCTCTTAATGGGCCACTCATGTTTGAGCCCATTAACCAATTCTAGGCCTATCCCCAAAAGCAATGACCCATCTCCTTTAATGACTTGGCCCGGCCCCTCCAAAGCGTTTCCGCAAAATCATAGGTTTGATTCAACTTGATGTTTGCCTTCTTTTAGTTTGCATTTGTGTCGATTCATGATACCAATTGCTAATGGACATCGATTGAGTCTTAATCACACATTGCTGCTAGGTTGGTACAAAAATCTCTTGAGAACCTTGTCTTTAGAATCACATAGGTGTCTTATTCATGTTGCTAAATGTTTGAAGATGATCGACATTATGATCCCGTCTCTAAGGAGCGATGATTACCGAAGCTTCTTTAAGTGTTCATCTCCGATTCATTTGCTTATTGACTTCATCCTTGAGATAATTAGCTACACCTTGGGCACTACTCTTGAAAGTAAAAGTTTGATGAAGAATGGCATTATGATCCCGTCTCCAAGGAACGGTGGTTACCAAATCTTCTCTAATCATTTTTACCCGTTAATCCTAAACCTAGAGCCCCAAACCAAACCCGAAAAAACCTTTACCTCCCATGAGTCTCCACCATTGGTCCTTACGTCCTTATTGCGCTTCGTGCCGGCAAGCCATGTGGCAAAGGACACATTTTCAAAGTCAAAAGATCAAGTTTTCTTGATCGTGACTACACCAAAGCTCCCTGACTTGGTCGCGAAAGTGTCTATGATACATCATGAGGTCATATGTGGCTTGTTGTTTGATTGCTTCTGTCTCTGTTCCTCTATGGATTATAAAAGCTATCGACCTTTTCTTGTTGTTAATTCTAGTTCTCTGAAGTTGTTGTAACCTTTTTATACTCGAAAATTTTGTAACCTTTGCTCTTAGGGGATAAAATGAATGAAATGCAAAAGGCTTGTTTGACAAAAAGAAAATTCATAAGTGATATCGCAACAAGATATCGACCAAAATCTTCATTACACGTCATAAGCATGCACCAAGTGATGTCAAGGATAAAAATCTAAACAATGATTCATGAAAGGTTATACGGTTTTTAAAAAAATTAGTATTGTATTTTGATTTTTGAGCTCGATTACATATTAAGATTTTGTTTTCCGTCAATAATAGTGAGAATATATGTGGACAATGCTTTTCTTACTAATTCAATTTGGTCATTACTTTATTTTGTGTTTTGTTTTCTTCTCAACATAGTTTATTTTATATGCGTGTGATTTAGTCATTAATTAGCTAACATAATAATTGATTATGCTAACTACAGTATAACCTCTATAAATTAATATTTAATAAATTAATAATCTGTATAAATTAATAAAAAATTTCGGTCCCGAGTTGGTACCAGTGTAAAAAATAACACAAATCGATAAATTAATAAGATTATACTTATTTTAAAAATTCTATGTAAATATATGGTCCCATTAATAACATAAATTAATAATTGAAAAAAAAATTTTAAAATATATATATGTTATATGTTAGAAAAATTAGTAAATTATGAATTTGCTATTATTTTTATTTTTATTATACTAATTCTTGGCAATGTTCAATTTTAATATTTTTACTACATCGAAAACACTTTTTTGTTATTTGATAGACACAATAAGTTATTCTTATTTACAATTACTTTTAGAAAAATAATGATTATAAATAAAACAAAATTATTTCAAACTCAATATTTTTTTAAAATTATAAAATTAGTCTAAACTCTCTATAAATTAATACTTCTATAAATTAATAGAAATTCATGGTCCCAACATTATTAATTTTAGTGATTTGTTTAATCTTTAATCAAAATTATAAGTAAGAAACAAAATATGTGTCAAATATACTAATTACAGTAAAACTAAAACCTCTCTAAATTAATAATATTGGGAGATTAATATTTAAAGTGAAAATTTTAAATTTTGTTATTGTAAGGCATTTCACAATAAGATTTTTAAAATACACTAGTTTAGACAATATAAATCATGTAATAGTAATATTTTGGATACTATCAATCTTGCATCGGTTTAGAAAAATAATATTCACAATAGATGATAACAAATTGAAATTGATTGTACAAAATTTGTTTTATATGATATGCACTGTATTTTAATGATTTTTGTTGTAAAAATGACATTTATTAATTTGTAATAATGATTAATAATCTCAATCATCGTAAACAAATAGATAGAAAAAAGCTATTGCATGTTGGGATCTTGAATAAGCTTAGGAATCACGGGTTTTGTGGACAATTAGAGATCCATGTGTTGTTGGCTATTGTAAACTAACCATGAAATTCATTCAAATCATCCATTCCAAAGAGTTTTGTTTTTTACTTAGTGACATTCCTATTTGTTTTTGGGTTAATCTAGTAATAATTAGACATTCCTATTTGTTTTTTACTTACTGATTCTTTTTTCCTTCTAATAATATGTTTTAAATTTGGCATTAGTATTTATTATAGTACGACTTGTCTCGTAGAAACTAAGCATTTTCCAATTACATATTCTTTTTTAGATCCTTCGTTAGCATATGCAGAGCTGATCTTCGACACATCTGGACACAGCAGGATAAAACATTTGCTGTGACCTCCATTTTTTTCAGCAAAGCTTATTTACAAAGCATCCTTTATTTTACTCATTTTCCAATAATTGCCCCAAATTTTTTAACCTTCTAACTTAACCTTAAATTTTCTTTTTTTGAGTTTTGACCCACAAAATGTCAGGGCTGGCCCTGAACATATGTATCAAGGTTTCTTCTAACTTGTAGTCGCCTACTGCTACATACAAGGAACATTAGGGCTATTAGGAAATAACAAATCTAAGGTATATCTTTATTGATCAAATCTACTATAGTTTTGGTTTTTATAGATAAAAATAATTTATTAATTTAAGATTTTGTCACGCATCATTTTTATAAAGATATCTTTTCAAAAATATCTATCTAATATTACTAACCCATTATATTACTATTACATATCAGTGAAAACATTTAACCATAGAAAGACAAAATTCATTTGTGGTCTAGATAGAACAACATGTTGATGACGATTAAATATATTAGATGGAATTGACTCAAAAAAAAAATCATTACCTAAAACATCGGCAAAACATTGTTTTCATGCAACTCAGCAAAATTAATTTGAAGTTTTTTTATCCACCATGATATCAATATCGGCCTATCTCAAGATTTACATATAATCTTTAATTAGATTAACGGATTGGTTAGATTATCTAACGTAGATAATGTTTGATTGTATGGATGTTTTGAAGACCATTAATGCCAACTAGCTTAAGTTTTTTGGGAAAATGGATAAGCCATTAGCCTTTTTGTTTGTTTGTTCATAGAGCAGACCATTAGCCATTTATGATATTATAAGATGGAAATATCTCAAGTGGCCTAAAAATGAAGAAAAACATCATACACATACTGTAAAGAACAAAAAAAAAAGGAAATATCAAAGTTGGCCACACAAAAAGAGAGGCCATGGAAATATCACACAGACAAAAAATATCTGTTTGAAAAAAGATGGAGCATGTTCAGTGTAAGTTAGGCCAAAATATCTTTAGATTTTATTCCTCAAGCCAAAAGTCATTGATCCACTACACTTCAACACCGGTGCGTAGAGCATCATCCAACCAATTAATCAAACATTTTCTTTTTCTTATATATCGTTGAGTTATTAGTCAATTGTGGTTATTACGCTCGTCTGTATATCATAGGTTCGAGTTCAAGTAATTTAAAGTTTGGGCGACAAAACAAAAATAGTAAAAAATTTGTTTCAAAGTATCATGTTGTGTAGTTGAATTTTAATTTTGCCCCACATATTATCTTTTTGATTAATAAAATAAATATACTTTCAAATAGTTGTAATTTATCAAATAAGTATTGATCATAGAACAGTGATTACTTTTAAAAACAGTTGCTAATGTTTTAAAAATGTAATTCTTTCTCGAATTTCGTACTTTCTATTACATATTATAAAAAAATAACTTATTATTTAGATACCACAGTAAAGTTGTTATCCGTAAAAATTATTTGACATTATATATCGTTATCATCATTATACAAATTTTTTTTGATAATTCAGATGATTTTAATGGTTTTTTATGTCCAAAGAGTAATCTTCAAGCCCGAAAAAACTATGTTAAAATTCGAACTTCGGTGACCAATATTACTGAAATCCAAATGACGAATAATTATTTTCTGGTTTATTATTGGACGAATGCGACTTAATTATTTTGTCTATTTTATATCATTTCTATTAGCAACATCATAATAAAATTTCTAATATATGCTGTCAATTATGTGACCAGCAACAATATAGTAAAACAATGTTAATTAAACCCATCTAACAACAATAAAAATTTGTCACTGACATAGTTTTCCTATATAGCACTTATTTTTCTTTTGTCAATAAAACACGCCGGCCTAAACCTATTTCTCAGTTTAACGCATGAAGTGCTAGTACAAGGAACTAAACCACCTGGCTTATTATTAACCATTTTCTTCATTTGTTTGATTGATCATTACACTAATTGTCCTTTTTTATTACCTAGTAGTTTACTAAGTTTGATTAAGAGAAGAAAACCATAGGGTCCAGTCAATAAAAAAGAAAGTCATAGCGTAGGACAAGACTCTTGTTACAAGAGAGCGAGTAGGAGAGATATATTACACTCGCGGGCGCGTAAAGAGACAAGGAAAAAAGAAGATATTTAGTCTCTGACAGTGACAGCTACCATTTAAAGGTGAAAGACTGTGTCAGATAATAACCATACACGTGTCATATTCCTATCCACCAAAGAACCACGAGGTTTTTAAACAAGTGTCTCTAATCTAATCCCACCCAACAACAAAATATCTAGCCGCGGAAAATTACTTTAAAATTCATCACCCTTTGTCCCTACTCTTGACTCGTGCATGTTCCATTTGATTTATTCCACCACGCAACCAAAATAGTAGCAATAGAAAAAACCAAAATGTTGATAAAAATTTGGTAAACTATGAATCTCTATGATCGATATTCATTTGTTTGATTGTTCCATTTCTTTTCTAATGCAAATCAATATTAAAGTGTTCTTATTTCGTGACTAAAATATATGGCTGGCCGAAAAAATATAAAATAATATATGACATTTGCTATTAGTTAGCACCAGTGATCATTTGGTGTAAGCAAATGTTTTTTGTGCCAAAAAATAATATTGAAATATATGTATAATTAATTCATTAACAAAAAGTTCTTATTTGTTATTTCAGAAAATAAATTATACCATGTGTCCTTGATTTTCTTATGTGAAAAAAAATTGAAATATCCTTATTGTTTTTAAAATAAACAAATTGCAAACCTATGTACCAAACAGAAAATAATACAATTGTTTTTGGATAAATTTGTATAGATACTTTTTCCCACTAGCATTAGATATTTTTTGGGTTTGGTATTATCCCAAAAGTCACGAGTGGGATTTTTATAGGTACTCAAAAGCTAAAATGTCTGAACAATAATATAAAATACATTTTAAAATAAAAGTAAAATTTAGAAGCATCAAATAAGTAATAGTTTCAATGTTTAGTGTTGATCTCTTATTAAAAGAAAAATAAACAAGAAATTCACTAAATATTTCTCCATCACAAATACATAAACATCAATTGCAATAAATATTTTGGTAAAGTATAATAAAAAATTAAATCCAACTTTAAATATGAACCACATAGAAAAACCAAAGGCTAGCCACCACACCAATTTTTTCTTAAAAGAAGGTTATTTGGCGTATTGGATCTCTTTTGTCTCGTATACAGTATTTTGCTGATGTGGCAAACGTGGCCACGTCAGCCAATTCTACTAGATATTTTTTCAAATCCAAATACTCTTTCCACAACCGTTAGATCATGGTCGGTTCGCCACCCACTTTCAATCATAACCGTTAAAACATTCGCTAGATTTTTTCTAGATATTTTCTTTTCTCCACACTATTATAGAAAGAATAAAGTTCTTTTTTTTGCTCTCTTCTCATTTATCTCTCCACTCACAAATATTTTGATTTGTTTTGTAACTGTTTCTCTTTCTCTGGAGCTTTCTTCTTCTTCTTCAATAATCGATTTAGGTTTTTCAAAGCTAAGTGTTTGTGTTGTGATAATGACTAGTAGCGAGGAAGTAGTTGAAGTGACGGTGGTTAAAGCACCTGAAGCTGGCGGAGGAAAGTTATCACGTCGGAAGATTCGGAAGAAAGACGCCGGTGTTGATGGTTTGGTGAAGTGGGAGAGATTTCTCCCGAAAATCGCGCTTAGAGTTTTGCTCGTTGAAGCTGATGATTCTACTAGACAGATTATCGCTGCTCTTCTCAGGAAATGTAGTTACAGAGGTTAGTTTCTGGTTTCAATGCTTGAGATTTAGGTTTTGTTTGTATAGAATCTGAGAATTATGAATTCGATTGAGATGCTAATGTTTTGAATCTGATTCGCGTGCGGCTAAATGTTACAATTCAAAGTCAAATTTAGAAAAGTCAACGATTTTTTTGTCGGTTTTGTGTTCATATAGAAATCTTTATCAACGCTTAGTTTCTACAACAAGCTAAAAGGATTTGTATTAATGTGGTTTGGTTTTGTGTATTGATCAGTTGCTGCAGTACCTGATGGCTTAAAAGCTTGGGAGATGCTAAAAGGAAAGCCTGAAAGTGTTGATTTGATATTAACAGAGGTTGATCTACCTTCAATATCTGGATATGCTCTGCTAACACTTATCATGGAGCATGATATTTGCAAGAACATTCCTGTTATAAGTACGTTGATATATACATCTTTTTCTTCCATCGTTTTGAAATGATTTTTTGGCTCATTATGTATTGTTTTTTTTTCCAGTGATGTCGACACAGGACTCGGTGAATACTGTGTATAAGTGTATGTTGAAAGGTGCGGCTGATTATCTTGTTAAGCCGTTGAGGAGGAATGAGCTTAGAAATCTTTGGCAGCATGTCTGGAGAAGACAAACTGTATGTTTCATATCCATCTTTTGTTTTAAGCTTTATGTGTGATGAATTATCTCTACAACTTAAACCCGTTCTTATATAAGTTCTGGGAAATTTCGTTGTCTTGAAAAGATGATTGAGTTCTCAGATTTGTTTTTGGTTTTGATTATCTTTTACAGTCACTTGCTCCTGATAGCTTTCCATGGAATGAGAGTGTTGGACAGCAGAAAGCCGAGGGTGCGTCTGCAAACAACTCGAACGGAAAGAGAGACGATCATGTTGTGAGTGGGAATGGTGGTGATGCCCAGAGCTCGTGTACAAGACCAGAGATGGAAGGTGAGAGCGCAGACGTGGAGGTTAGTGCGAGAGACGCAGTACAGATGGAGTGCGCAAAGTCTCAGTTTAATGAGACACGGCTTCTAGCAAATGAGTTGCAGAGTAAGCAAGCAGAAGCCATTGACTTCATGGGAGCATCGTTTAGAAGAACTGGACGACGTAACAGAGAAGAAAGTGTTGCTCAATACGAATCTCGGATAGAGCTTGATCTTTCTCTGAGAAGACCTAATGCTTCTGAGAACCAATCTTCTGGAGACCGGCCTTCTCTTCATCCTTCTAGTGCCTCAGCTTTCACACGGTGAGTTGTCTAATTTCTCAATTCTTCTTTCTATTAATCGTTCAATAGTTGTCGTTCTTTCTGCTGATTGTGTGTGTTATGTTCTTGTTGCAGGTACGTTCACAGGCCGTTGCAGACACAATGTTCAGCCTCCCCAGTGGTTACTGATCAAAGAAAGAATGTTGCAGCAAGTCAAGATGATAACATTGTGCTAATGAACCAATACAATACATCTGAACCGCCTCCAAATGCTCCAAGAAGAAACGACACCAGCTTTTACACTGGAGCTGACTCACCTGGTCCACCGTTTAGTAATCAGCTGAATTCTTGGCCGGGACAGAGTTCATACCCTACGCCAACCCCTATCAACAATATACAGTTCAGAGATCCCAACACAGCTTATACATCTGCAATGGCTCCTGCTTCACTCTCCCCAAGCCCTAGTTCCGTTAGCCCGCATGAGTACAGTTCCATGTTTCACCCATTCAACAGTAAACCCGAGGGGTTACAAGACCGGGATTGTTCCATGGATGTAGATGAGAGGAGATACGTCTCTTCTGCAACCGAACATAGTGCAATAGGCAATCACATTGATCAGCTTATTGAGAAGAAGAACGAAGATGGCTATTCATTATCCGTCGGGAAAATTCAGCAATCTCTTCAACGAGAAGCCGCTTTAACCAAATTCCGAATGAAGCGAAAGGACAGATGTTATGAGAAAAAGGTAAAAACTTAACTTCGATGGTTCCATCACATAGATGAACTCATAACGTAATGATACTAAAGGAACCTTTGAATGACTTAACAGGTTCGTTACGAGAGCCGGAAGAAATTAGCAGAGCAACGACCACGAATCAAAGGCCAATTCGTTCGTCAAGTCCAATCCACACAAGCTCCATAGTGATCCAACAAATTGATATATTATATACAGTTCAATTTTGTATCATCAACTAGAGGAATTTTGTTTTCTCCGATGCAGGAGCTGTTCTTTGTACAACTAATTCCACATACGTTAGATTTGGTGACACATTTGTGTGTACATACACATCTTTCGAGCTTGTTGTTGAGTTTTAGTTAGAATCTACGTTAGATCTGTAACTACATACATTTGGATTACGTTTCTGTAACTTGCAAGACGAATTAGAAAGATTGACAAAATCTCAGCTAAACAAATTTCAGCACAAAACAATGAACTCGAAGAAGATAAGCTATAGTGAGATCAAAACTTCTGGAGAATAGTATCCACTAACACAAAAATAGCCAAACGAAGAAGATGATTATGAACATATATAAATGTGTATATGTATCTCTACATGGCTCTCTGATTATTCATGTATCAAAAGCAAGATTGATAAAATTTGTGAAAAGCTTTGTTTTGAGATTTTTTTTAAGATCGAATCGAATCAGGACTAACCCATTTCCAGTAATGTCGTTTCACAGTTACAGCATTCCCAGCGGCGAGTGTTTCAACCGAATCTTTCGTCGAGTCTCCTCCCTCGTACTCTTTTTCCTCCGTACAGAAATCTTGCTCCGGTAATCCCTCCACCGTTGCATTCACAGAGTGAAGAGCGTAACGCGCCGGTAATCCTGGATACGATAGCGAGTTCCTTTCTTCAACTCTTCTGTTATAAGTTCCGGGAAGAATCTTAATTCTCTGTCCAATGTTATCACCATCGCCATTGAAGATAGATCCGAGCTCTTCTTTTATGGCGCGAAAAACTGCTTCGTCGGGAGATTCTTCAGGCTTCATTTTCTCTGATAAAGGACGAAATCTTTCACGAATACTCCCATCGGATAATTCCTGATGAGCTTCCACTAGGATTCGTCCGTTTTTTCCGATTACTCGAACGGTGACGACGTTGACGGTGCGTACTGGAGGAGTTGAATCGGCGAGAGAAGTTTCGCCGTCGGAGAGTTCTAGCCAGAGGTTATGAACGTTTTTGGTTCCCGGTTTGACTCCCCAAGCGGCGAATGAATCGGAAGGTAATCGCGATTCGAGCCAATCGGAGAGAGATTGAGGATTAGCGAAGCGTTGAGTAGGAGGAGGAGGAGGAGGAGATCGGCGAGACATGGCGGTGATGGATCGACGGCGAGGATTTAGAGGGAAAGAGAATCTGTTCGGAGGAAGAGAGACTAGAGGTTTAGGAGATGACCAGAGGAAAAGGAGAGAGACCGCCGCGAGGAAAATATCAGGTAAAGCGGAGGTGACGGTTGCGTTACGAGGCCGGTGGTTGTTGATGTTACGGCGGTTAACGAGTGGTGTGTGCGGCGGAGATGGGCCAACGAACATGTCAATTGACCAAAATACCCCTAACGATCGAAACCAACTCTCTATCGTGGCTCATACTCGTACCGAAGAAGATTCAGAGAGGCCTATTAATAAATAAATAAGACCAGAGAAATAAATATGAGGAAGAGATTGTGACGACGATTATTCGCATATCTAATCTTTAATAACTAGATTCTCTTTAATTGCACAATGGATCTTATCTTTTTATAATTTAACTTTTTACCCTTTAGTTTTATTTTTTACTAGATTCTCTTTAATTTGCACAATGAATCTCACGTTTGAAATTACAATTAACCGTTACCTAATCCTACTATATTATTTGGAAAGTATATTTTATATATAACCTTAACTTTTATAATTAATTACATAACAATGCCATTAGAAAAATTTAATCAAAAACAAAATCCTTTTATGACGTCATTAAGGTTACCAAAATCATTTAACGACAATATTCATCTCTTAATTATAGGGCTTATTGGATCTAAAGACGGGTCATCAAAGATTTCCTAATCTGAAGCAAAATATACTGAATATTCAAATATCTATCTGTTACCAAATTATAAACAAATAAGTTCGTAAAATAATTTCATATTTTATATACGAAATCAATTAAATCTTAATTACATAAAAATTAGCAAAAAAAAAAGTATTCAACAATTAAAAATTTATCAAATCTCTGTGTTACATAAATTTTGATACTATATTCGAATAAAGTGTAATATACCTTTTCAATTTGTATTCTTTAACTAATTTAAGCTAACTAATATATTTGCTAATCTTATACCTATCAA
>Ga0041059_1002134_pt1 | contig 15090 bp, 10 predicted proteins | sample AraColnosormetaG_FD_56232 | JGI IMG/M metagenome (GOLD analysis project Ga0041059, IMG submission 56232) | Arabidopsis roots microbial communities from North Carolina, USA - Col MF nosort | ecosystem: Host-associated > Plants > Roots > Unclassified | place: USA: North Carolina | collected...
TTTTTTTTTTTTTTTTTTGGTTATCAAATCAATTTTTTTAAGGGTGAATTAGCTGTGTAGCCATATTTGGAACAAAAATAAAGAATACTAGATTTTAATCTGCGGTACACCGCGAGAACAATTTATTTTTTAAAATTAGTATACATAAAAGTTTGCAAATTGTATCTATCTATAAAATATTTTTATTTTATAGTTTACAATTGTTATTAAGTAACGTTCTGCCAAACCCGTCCCATAAAAAAATCATTTATTTTATTAATGTTAATCTTATTTATGATATGTTTATGAATTATTGTCTAAATATTTTGTAATTTTGTAGTAATTAAATGTTATCAAATATCTTTGCGGTTTGATGATTATAATTGAATTGTTATAGTCATGGAGAAAAGGAATATCAAAAATGATAATTTTGTAGTAATTAAATGATAATTAAATATTTTGTAAGTTTTATTTTAGTAACTAATCGTGTAGTTAATGTGGAGAGATTTAGGGTAGATTGTTAAATGTCAAATATTTAATTGAAAGATTTTTTTTCTAATTATCAAAAACAAACATTAAAATCCAGTGGCAGCCATTGTAAATAAGTCTCAACTACAGGATTTATTTCGCAAAATGGCTTCAAAAGTGTATATGTAGATAGCCATATAATTTAGATAACTGAGCAAGTAACCAAAAACCCTAAATAATTACAAGTCTATCCCTGCATTATTTCCTTATTTTCCAATTTGCCATAACTCTGAAACGCATAGCCGCATAGGTGATGGTGATGGTGACAACAACAGTGCCAGTGCCGATGTTAATGGTGATGATAACTGTGGCGGTGCCGGTGGTAATAGTGAAACAACAGTGGAGGTGGCGATGGTGGCGATGGTGACGATAACAGTGCCGGTGCCGGTGGTGATGGTGACGGCAACAATGGCGGTACCGGTGACGATGGTGACGACAATAATGGTGGTGCCGGTGGCGAAAAGATAATTACAAACACCTATTGATCTAGAAAAACTAAACCCTAAGATACTATAAATGGAACCCAAACAAAAATCATTAAACGAAATGAAATTATCTCAAGTTTCAATTTTCAGAAATCTAGCAGCAATATTGTTGGACGGAAGAGAGATTGGTCAGTTGTGAGATTTGGTCGTCGGAACAGTGACGGTGGCTTTGACAAGATGGAGGAAAAAGACAGTAAATAATTGGGGGTATAAGTGTATATATTACACATTCTATACAGAATATCGTAGTCGTTTTTTGTTATGGTTATTTATTTAATTTGTTGTTTTTTATGGTTATCTACTCCAATTTCCCTTTTTTTAACAGACTAGGTTTTAAAACTATGTTACGCATGCGTTTATTTAATATATATAAATGTAAGCTGTATTCAAGTCATGATAGTTATTAATATTATTTTATATAATTATAATGTGGTGGTCTCTAGTTTTTTAAATTACTAGTTTAGAAAAATTACATTCGAAAAACATAATTTTAATAATTATAAAATTCTATAATGTTTAAGAATCAAATCAGATTAAAAGAATCAAATCTGACTAAAAGAATCATGAATCAATCTTGTTTTCTTATATTCAAATTGCTGCCAACACATGTCATTGTATACTTTTCATATTCCTTCTTGTAATTTTCTGTTGTCAAATTTTTATGGTCGTTGTTATCGTTATTTTCACCGTCTGTTTCTCTGTTATACTAATCTTTTCCTTCCTCTCCTCTTTCCTCACTTTCTTCTTCATCCTCTCCATCTTCTTCTGTAACAAACATTTGTTATTATGTGGTTAAAAAACAGAGTAGAAAATTTAAACTTACTAACATTAACCAAACATATATAGCTCAATATGCATGTGGATTAACTATTCAAAACAATGTTGTTCATTTAACCTTTTGAACTTGAAATTTGATGTCTTTCTACCATAATTTAGTTCCACGTCTCCTACAAAGTTTCAGAATACTCCTACTAAATTATAAATTATTCAGAGTATGTTTAGATGTTCGTTTAATGTCTATACGGGACTGGTGAGATCTAAAACTTCAGAAAAAAATCTTTTCAAGCAGGTTGAAGAAACTTAGATAAAACAAATACACACAAAAAAACCCCGTTTAAATCTATATCATACCATTAAACCTACATACATTAACACCAGAAACCATATATCCACGTTTCTCTCTTTCTCATTTATTTTTTTTTACGTTGAAAGCGACCCTCTTTGATACCTAGATTATGACGTCAATTGTTCATAATGCAAGGGAACTCTCAACAATTAAATTTATTATCTTTCTTATGTCTTGCCAATTCCCGTTCTTGACTGGAATTGGTACTCCAAAAAGAACAAAAAATTTCACAATTTTAACAAAAGTCTCCATACATTTTACCTGGTTAGATTTCATCCAACTAAATTATATACAACCTAAGTTTTTAAAAAGAACTACACAATAAGTTACCTCATTAGCCATAGATGTACTTGCAATTTCACGTAAACTATTTTTACTATATTGGTCTAAACATCTTTTCCAAGAGAGGTTTCTTGCATGGTCTTACATGTATGATTGATAATTTGATTCATGTTAGGTTGTTTGATCTACTTTTTGTTAATATTAGCTTCTTTTGGGACTTATTTCTCTTAATGCATGTGTTCGGATTGATCACCAAATACTGATCCAAGGGATTAGGACTCCTATCGGGTAACTCTAATCCTAAAAATAGTGTTACCAATCCTTCGTGTTGTTGCTTGCGATAGTTGAGTAACATGACTTAGTACTAAGTGAATCAATCTTTAATGTGTCGAACTATGCGTCGTTGCTTGCGAAAGTTGAGTAACAGAATATAGGGAGTTTTGACTATTAGACCCATAGCCTGGACTAATTCGTTTACTCAGCCGTTCTTCCTTTGCGGTGTCTATGGCGGAGTTGGTGACGTTATGGTGGGTATAGCTGTGTGATTCGGTGGTTAGCGACTGTTCCTTTGGTTCTGCTTGGCTTGCGTGAATTTCGTCTCCAGAGGCTCTAATATCTCAAGCCTATTTGGGTAGAATCTAATATATATATATATATTTTTTTATTTAAATTAAAATAGAAAACAAAGAGCTATGGAAAATAGAGTAGAAAGTATGTAATAAGATAGAGTTGAAATGTAGTACGTAGTAGAAAATGGTCTAGACGATGTCGATTACCTTTTAGAACCGCGGAGACGAATAAACAATGAATTTAGACAGAAATGATTATTGAATGGTTCCAAGGACGTGTAGTGTAGCAACGCATAAAACAGTTCAACACTATTAAAAATGTGCGTAAATAAGTTAGTTCATGCATACATATTGGATACTGTTATCCTATACGTGGTTTTGTCGGAAAACGTACATAAGATGTGACCACATTAACATAGAAATCAAATTGTAATGATTTACTAAGAAAGAGTGGTGTGAAATTGGCTTTTCAAAACACGCTCGACAAAGCGTTCACATTACACGGTTCTTTATTTCGACAAACACATATTTACCTTGTTCCATAAGTTGTGGGAAAAATGTGGCCAAAACTATAATATATGTATATTATATATATTTTATTTAAATAGATCCGATTTTGAATACCGAAAGAAGATCACATGAAAATAGATTGGAGAAGGAAAAAGACAAGAAAAAAGCTAGGAAACTTCGAAAAAGTAAAGTTACGTATAGCTTTTTAATCATAAAGGTTGGAAACTCGTTTTGCTACCCAATTTTCTAAACATCAAAATTTCTTTCTTTTTCTGAAAAAGTGAAAATTATACTATATGGAGACTAGGCTAATGTGATTTGTGTGATATTATATCCATTAATATTTGAGATATGATATGATGATCATTAGATCATATGAAGATTGATATATATGTTATCGCAAAAGGAAAAATATAAAAGAAAAAACAAACCGACCAAGTTGACTCTATTGGACTTCAATTTCATCATCCACTACTACAAAATAATATACTATTAGAAGACCGTCTTCCGAAAGGTCTTAGCCTCTTAGGCAAATAATTAACGAATACATACCTTTTAAAACTTAGAGAAATTTCTTAGTGTTCAATAGTATTACAATGAGAGAAAACAAATTAAAAATGCCAAATTATAGCGACTTTTCATTAATTGAACCAAATAAAGCTTATTGGAGTACATTATAACTAATAAAGATAACAAATCAATACACCAGCATGAAAATCTTCTAAAAGATACTCCTTCCATTTTATAATATAAGTTGTTTTGAATCAATTTTTTTTTTTCATAATATAAGTTATTTTCAAATTTTTATACAAATTATATATTATTTTAATATTTTATGATTATTTATATTATACAGTCTCTTTTATGATTAGTTGAACTTTTTAAAAGTAAATATTCTTAATCTAAGTTCTTTTAGTTAAAACAACTTATATTGTAAAACAGTGTATAACAAGTCAAATTATGGCAACTGAAAAATTGTTTGAACCGAATAAAGCTTACTATAATTTTCTACAACTCAATTAATATTGGTAGTGAAAAGGAAAAATAATAATTTGGAAAAAAGTAATAGGGGGGGCAAGGATTTCCAAAGTGGAAACATGCACATACATATATCTTTTTGTTGTCTTTTCGAATAGACACATTTCCTTTATATATGTAATAAAAACTATATATATACTCTCATACCCAACCACGACCAACTACTCCTAACAACAAAAAAGAAAAAGATCTCAAATACGATCTGAAAAATAATGATGATGGGAAATACATTTGGTTCAAGTTTGGCGAGTTTATTCTTCTTGTGGGCAACTATTCAACAAATCTTCCCAAACCATCTCAGAATCGCCATTAAAGAGTTTCTTATCTCCACAATACAACAACTCTCATTTGTCCAGAGATTTTCCGACAGATTCATCAACTTCTTTTCGCCTTATGTCGAAATCAGCTTCTCTCAATACGAAGATTATCAATTCAATCACGCATTTGCAGCCATTGAGACTTACCTTGGGGCAAAAGCAACTGATAAAGCCAAGCATCTAAGAGCAAGCCAAGTTAAAGAGAGTAAAGGTTTGGTCTTGAAACGAGACGAGACTAAAGTCCGAGATGAGTATGAAGGAGGTACTGTCTGGTGGGAGATGGAAACCGACTCCACAGGATATAGAACATTCAAACTCACTTTCCATAGACGCTCGCGAGATATTGTAACCGACTCTTACATAAAATATGTTTTTGAAGAAGGCAAATCGATTCAAGCCAAGAGCAAGCAGATGAAGTTGTTCACAAATAATCCGAGTTCTCACTGGGGCACTAGCAAGAAGAGTTTTTGGAGATATATTGATTTTGAGCATCCCGCAAGTTTTCACACGCTAGCTATGGATACAAAGAAGAAAGAGGAGATCTTGAATGATCTTGCTGCGTTTAGCAATGGTAAAGAGTATTACAAGAAAATAGGTAAAGCTTGGAAGAGGGGTTACTTGCTACATGGACCACCAGGGACCGGTAAATCAACAATGATCGCTGCAATGGCGAATCATTTAAACTATAGTATCTATGATCTTGAACTCACGGCTATACGTAACAACTCGGAGTTGAGGAAGCTACTCACTGCTACTTCTAGCAAGTCGATCATCGTGATTGAAGATATAGATTGTTCTTTGGATCTTACGGGAAAGAGAAAGAAAGAGAAAAACTTGATGACCTCGAGAGAAGATGGAGAACAAGGTACCGAAGAAGACAAGAGTTTTGTAACACTCTCGGGGCTTTTGAACTTCATTGATGGCATTTGGTCTGCTTGTGGACAAGAGAGGATTATTATCTTCACTACGAATCACTTTGAGAAACTTGACCCGGCTTTGATCAGGAGAGGGAGAATGGACATGCATATTGAGTTGTCATACTGTTCTTTCGAGGCGTTTAAGATTCTCGCCAAGAACTATCTTGATCTTGATACTCATCCTCTATTCAAGAAGATCGAATCATTATTGAAGGAAACGAAGATCGCACCAGCTGATGTTGCTGAGAACTTGATGAAGAAGAATACTGAAATAGATGCTGATGGATCTCTTAAAGATCTAATTCAAGCTCTGGAGGGGAAGAAGAAGATTCATGGAGCTCAAGTAGATGAACCGAAGGACAAATATACCAAGAAGTTTTATAAAGCATTTTGCATGTCATCTAAAGCCTGATTTCTCATTTCTATTGTTTTTAATTTCCTTCATATCATTAGACTCGATTGCTAAAAGTTAAGTTCGGCAGTTATACAAAAATTGTTGTACTTGTAAATTTTTATAATTAATAGTATTCATTATTCAATAGAAAGTAAACGTTATACAGCTTTAGTCACATCAAATTTCCTAGGTGGAGAGACTCTAGACCAATATGATGTTGAGTTATATAATATGCAGTAATTTGTGAGACATGAATGAATGATGATCATATGAAATTGATATTTGGTATCGAGAGTGTGAATATAGGTTTTAACCTAATCCCTACAGAATAAAAATAGACCGACCAAATTGACTTGTGAAAGTTGTATCATGCACTTTAGCATGACTTTTTTTTTTTTTTACATAACTTTATCATCATCACTACTACAAAATCATATAGTTTAAGAAGACCATGTTCAGAAGGGTGTTTAGGCAACTTTTGAACGGAATTTTACGTGTTTGATAGTATTACGAAGAGAGAAAATAATATGAAAATTGACAATATAATTACATGAGTCGAGTTATTACGCCTCTTCACTAATTGAACCAAATAAAGCTAATTTGATTACTCAATCTGTTTCAATTTATTTGTAGTTTAGAGGTGTCAATAAATAAAATGTATCTAAAAGTTTAACCAATTATATTTTACAGTATAGTTTTTATTTGTTGAATTAGTTATAATTAATAATGTTTTCGTGTAAAAGAAGTAAATTAAATATATAAAAAATATGATTTTTTAATCTATCTGCCAAAATCTTGAACTACAAGTAAATTGAAACAGAGGAAGTATATAATAACAAGGAAACAAACCAAGATACCAACTAGAAAATCTTCTGAAAAAAGTATATATGAGTCAAATTATGGCAACTCATAATTATTTGTTGAACCAAAATTTGAAAAGGATCAGTAACAAAATTTGGAAAATAGTAGTACATAACTTGCAGAACAAGGACTTCCAAAGTCGAAACATAGAAAGCTTTGTTCTTGTTTGTCTTGGAACACACACATTACTTTTGCAAGTAATAGACACTATATATACTCATAGCCAAACACAACCAACTCATATAAAACAAGAGAGGATTTGATCTAAAGATTAAGATGATGGGAAATATGTTTGGTTCAAGCTTGGCGAGTTTGTTCTTCTTGTGGGCAACTATTCAACAAATCTTCCCTAACCACCTTAAGATCGCCATTAAGGAGTTTTTTCTCTCTACAATCCAGCAAATCTCTTTTGCCAAGAGATTTTCCGACAAATTCATTAACTTTTTCTCACCTTATGTCCAAATCAACTTCTCTGAATACGAAGATTATCGAGTCAATCACGCTTTCGACCCTATCGAGACTTACCTTGGAGCAAAAGCAACTGATAAAGCCAAGCATCTAAGAGCAAGCCAGGTTAGAGAGAGTAAGGGCTTGGTTTTAAAACGAGACGAGACTAAAGTCCGAGATGAGTATGAAGGAATTCGTGTCTGGTGGGAGATGGAAACCGACTCCGCAGGATATAAAACATTGAAGCTCACTTTCCATAGACGCTCGCGAGATATTGTAACCAACTCTTACATAAAATATGTTGTTGAAGAAGGCAAATCGATTGATGCTAAGAACAAGAAGATGAAGTTGTTCACAAACAATCCGAGTTCTCATTGGGGATCCAGCAAGACTAGTTTTTGGAGATATATTGACTTTGAGCATCCTGCGACTTTCGAGACGTTAGCTATGGATCCGAAGAAGAAAGAGCAGATCTTGAATGATCTTGCTGCGTTTAATAACGGTAAAGATTATTACAAGAAGATTGGGAAAGCTTGGAAGAGGGGTTACTTGCTCTATGGACCACCGGGAACCGGTAAATCAACAATGATCGCTGCAATGGCGAATCTTTTGAACTATAGTATCTACGATCTTGAACTCACGGCTATACAGAACAACTCAGAGTTGAGGAAAATACTCACTGCTACTTCTAATAAGTCGATTATCGTGATTGAAGACATTGATTGCTCGTTGGATCTTACTGGCAAAAGAAAGAAGAAAGAGAGCAACTTGATGATATGGAGAAAAGATGGAGACCAAGACAATGAAGAAAACAAGAGTTTCGTAACACTCTCGGGGCTTTTGAACTTCATTGACGGGATCTGGTCTGCTTGTGGACAAGAGCGGATCATTGTCTTCACCACGAATCACTTGGCGAAACTTGACCCTGCTCTAATCAGGAGAGGGAGAATGGATATGCATATAGAGTTGTCCTATTGCACTTTCGAGGCGTTCAAGACTCTAGCCAAGAACTATCTGGATCTTGATTCTCATCCCCTGTTCAGTAAGATCGAGTCTTTAATGAAGGAAACGAATATCGCGCCGGCTGATGTTGCTGAGAACTTGATGAAGAAGAATCGTGAAACAGATGCTGATGGATCTCTTAACGATCTGATTGAGTCTCTGGAGAGAAAGAAGAAGGTTCAGATAGCTCAAGTAGATGAACACAAGGAATATAGTAATAAGATAGTTGAAGCATTTCGCAAGTTATTTTAAGCTTGATTCATGATCTGATTCAGTTTCTTTTCACTATTGTTGTCGAGTCTTAACATAAAAATTCACAGATAAGTAAACTTGTATCGCTGCACAGAACATTGATGATTAATTAAGTTAGTCCCGTTTGGTTTACCTGTGTAGATTTTCTAGTCAGTTTCAAGATGACTGCATTCTAGTGACTCTTAGACTTTCTCCAAAGCTCTCCTTTGGTGTTGAATCAAAGCATCACTCTGAATCATCTCCTCATCTTTCTTGAAAAGATCTTCCATCTCGATTCAAATGACGAAGCTGCAGAAACTAAACAAGGGAAGCTTTCATCATCCATAAACATATATACATTCACAAGGCAATGTTCAATTCTTAGAGATGAAGAAAGATGGTACCTTGACTTACAGAATGCAAGCACAAAGCCATGGTCTTCCTGTACTTGAAGCTTTTGCACCACCTCTGATTTCTCCATAGTGCTGCTTTAATCTAAATCAACAACAAGCTCTTTACTTTTCAAATTCCTTGAAAACTATGAATCAAAAGCTCATGCCTTAAGCAGAAACCTCAATGTAACCAAAAAGCTCATGCCTTTTTGAAGCAGAAACCTAAATGGTAATCAAAAAGCTCAACAAGCACTTTGCTTTTTAGATTCCTTAAGATCTACAAGTCGAAAGCTCGTGCCTTTCGAAACAGAATCTACCAAAATCCAATTTATATTCATAAGCATGAAGGGAGAAGAGACGATGACGAACCGGCGAGCGAAATCCGACATATGTTTTGATGGGTTCGGTCGTGGAGAGAATGAGATAAACGGACCAGACCAGGAATTAGATTTGGGGATCTCTTGCGATTGGATGCGAAGAAGAAGATGGACTCGGAACTTGGGTTTGGAAAGTTTTCAAATTTTTGAAACCCGGAGCTTTAGAGTTGCAGCAATGGGGAACGTCATCACAATTCTCTCGCCATCTTCATCATCTTCCCCATAATCACATACGCAGAATAATTCGACTTGCAAAACCAAGTTGAACCGAACCGAACCGAACCAAACCGAAGCTGAAAATTTAATTGGATTACCGGTTTGGTTGGGTTCGGAATTGATTTGGTTTAAGCTCTGCTATAATGAGGTATGTTTATACCAACAAAAAAAAGGAAATACAACAATATATGACCGTTAAAACATGCTTAAAGTAAAAAACAATAAGGAAATTAGAAAGAAAAAAGGAAATTAGAAAGAAGAAAGGAAATTAGGTTAACGCGTTACAACAAACTATAATCAGAAAATTTTGCTTATATAAACACAACAATACACTTTTTGTGACATCTCCACAATTACAATTTTCTCAACAATCTCTCTTCCTTACGAATCATCATCATCTTTCACTCTGTCTCTGATCAGTTTTGTTCAAATATCACTCGCTCGACAATGGAAACAGAATCTTTCAAACTCGATGTTCATGTACAAGCTTTGTCTCAAGATCAGTCGTTAGGGTTCGTAAGTACGGTACTAATCAGTCAATACAGAGAAGTAGAGGAATTTCTCATCAACGAGAAGGATGATACTGTCACAAGTCTCGGATCTTACCCGGAGGATTCTTCTACTAGTCACGACCCACTAATCTCTCTGAAACTCCCAAGTTTCAAACCAAACGACGTCTATCAACGTCTCCAGACCCATCTCCACGATCATGACTTGTCCGAACAATTATCTTACAAGATTGTCCAAGCCCAACAACGGCAAAAAAGACAAAGTTTTTACTTGCCACAACAACGACCTTTATTCATGATCGTCTCTGTCAAATTGACACACAAGGTTTACAACGTTGTGTCTTGTGATTCTGCTCCGTTGGCAACAGATTTCGACCAAGAGAGCCAACAAGAAGAAGAAGAGGAATCGAAGACTTGTGCCATCTGTTTGGAGAATTTGTTGAGATCGGAGGATTACTGCGAGATGCCTACTTGTTCCCATTATTTTCATGAACCATGTCTCACTGAGTGGTTGACTCGAGATAATAACTCATGCCCTCTCTGTCGCAAACCTGTTGACAAACTACACAGTTGACTACATGTTTACTAAATTAGGGTTTTCACTTTTATGTTTTACTTGTTAACTTGTTTCACGTTTATGTTTTGTCGAAGATGCAGATTAGGGTTTTTCATAGTTTATGTATCTGTTTTTGTTGGCAACTATGTAATACAGTAATGATTTTATCAATTTCATTTACAAGTTTGATACTAGTATGCGACACATATCTCTTGCAACACAAATCACTGACTTAAACCAAATATAGTTTCAGGAGTAAACTAGATCTGATTCAGTCTCTGGAGAGGAAGAAGAAGGTTCAGAGAGCTCAAATAGATGACCACAAGAAATCTAGTTACAAGATAGTTAAAGCATTTCGCAAGTTATTTTAAGCCTGATTCATGGTTTAACAATTTTAGCTTATAAGTTTCGACTCTCCATAAGTGTTCTCTTTGGATGTGAATTACTAATATTAGATGACATGAAATCCCATTCAAATATAAGTACTTTGCTGTTTCCTAATATGCCCTTAATAACAATATTAACACCACAAATAAGAAAACAAAGAAACCTCTTTTTTCTCTAATCCAAATGAAAGAAACTAAAAAAGGGTTCTAAAGTACCTGAAATTGTTTCACATGAATGATCTTCAATCCAATCCTTGGAGGTAAAATCGCAGCTGTGGCCATCAAAAGATCCCTGTTTCAGGTATAGCCAAAGCGAACGTCGATATCATTTTCGAATTCCAACATGAATGTTTTAATGAAATTTGCTGGAAAGAGATTGGCTTTAAAGGATTCTGTATACAATTTGTGACAGATTTTTGTAATTTTATACAAAAGAACAATAATGGAGATTTTCAAAAAGGCTGAAACCGTGCGTTTACGTAGCTACCACGACAAGTATCTTCTAGCAGAGGAGGATGAAGAATCCGTGAGCCAGGACAGAGACGGGCGGTCTATGAACGCAAGATGGACGGTGGAGGTTGTAGAAAAGGCGGATGTGATTCGTCTCAAGAGCTGCTTTGGCAAGTACCTAACCGCTTCAAACATCCCAATGTTCCTTGGGATGACTGGCAAGAGGGTGACACAAACGCTGCCACGGAGGCTAGACTCATCAACTGAATGGGAACCCGTTAGAGAAGGTGTTCAGGTTAGGCTCAAGACAAGGTACGTGTCTACTTTGATCTCTCTTCTAACGTGACCGTCTCTCCCCTATATAGTCTTCCTGAATATGAATAGTGTGAGAGAATTTGCATTCAATAGGTATGGACAGTATCTCCGAGCTAATGGGGGTTTACCGCCATGGAGGAATTCGATTACCCATGATATACCTCATAGGTCAACCACACAGGATTGGGTTTTATGGGATATTGACATTCTGGAAAGCAGAAAGAAGAAAGCACCCCCAGTGGCTGAACCGGCTTATACGCCTCTCCCCCCTCCTCCACCACCACCAGAGCTTCTGCAAGTAAGAAAAGATGATCATCAAGAGCCCAATTCACCCAAAGGATTCTCTCTCAGGTCCCCAAGGTTTTCCAAATCCGAGGTTGGATCAATTCTACACTATTATATTCATCACTAAAACAAGCAGTTGTAGCATCTTATCAAAGATCACTTACCTACACCTTTCGTTTTGTTTTTACATTTTATGATCAGTCTGATGACACTGTCAGCTCACCAGTCAAGGCAGATGGCAGACTAATTTATTATCGGATTGGGGACGAAGATGGGAACGTGGATGAAACAGCAAAGGAAGAGCTTTTCTGCTTCAAGGGAATGGGACTAGAAGAGCTGAAAGAGAAGCTTATAGAAGAGACAGGTCTGAGTGATATATCAATCTGTTCCAAAAACCCTTTAAACGGAAAATTATATCCCCTTCGGTTACATCTTCCTCCCAACAACACAAAGATGCATGTCGTATTGATCCCTTCGCCTTCAAAAGGTTAGGTCTCTTTTTATCAGTTCATACTTTTCCAATTTACCAAAACAATGAACCATGGAAAACCAGGACATAAATTAGACACGGAATCATTTTCTGGTTTTCTGGTTAGATTTGAGCTATGGTTTCCCTGAATCATTAAATAACTGAAGAGCGCGTGGTTTGCGAAATTTTACAGGGGATGCTGCAAGCACTTCTTGAAGTATGGTTCAAAATTACAGAGACTCTGTTTATCCAAGACCACAAACTTATAGTTTCTGTATTGTGTAATTTGGTAACACGTTGTAGATCGACAAAATCTTGTTACGTGTGTACACCTACATGATGCTAAGAGAATATGTGAAACGCTACCTACGCAACTAAAACCCAATACTAACCAAACATTAAAGAAGATATTGTGTAGGGATTTCGTAAGACTTCCCATCAAGTTCTTGTCAATAAGCTTCTTTCATTCTTAGTGAGATGCTAATGAGAGCAAATTATATGAGTGAATTCTTTTAAATAAGATCCGAAATGTTTAAATTTTTACATGTCAAGAAAAGTTTCTAAGAAGCAGCACAACATAACTTAAGGCAGCAACTGTTATGAAATACAAGAGTGTACCTGAGCGAACCATTGTTCCCGAGCCAAGACAAGACACACACACCCTTATCAATCACCAGTCACCTGCAGTAACAGATTTGATTACCTAGAATATATGGATTAAGAAAATGGAAAATATACTATGAGTTATGTCTTACGTTATTTATTCAGCTTTTCACTGTAAGAGATTTAATCCTCTTTACTCTCTACATGCTAAATAGGTGTGCCCAAACGCCATACAAATTTCAACTGTAGCTATTGTTTTCTTCATGCACTTCTCTTCCTCTCTCCAGACACCTAAAGTCTGAATTAGACACTTCTTTACAACGGTACTCATCAATTTCTTCAGGCCTTGCTTACGTTACCAGTTCCTGTCTCGGGGGAGCAAAGGTTGCATCATAACCAGAAGCTCCTCTTGGTCCTTCATAAGTACTCCTCGTCTGCATTGCCACATAACCTTTGGACAACGCTCCAGTGTGTAGTACGGGTCAGAGGTGCTCAATAAAAAATCTGTACAAACGAGAGAAGTCAAGAGTGTCCTCTGATAAGATTTACAGCTTTACGAGTGAATGCTAGAGAATCTGCAAGGCATCAACAGATAGGAGATGAATCACTGTGTGAATTTGTAGAAGATTTGGGTGCGACACATCTCCCGAAACAAATTTGGTAACATTCCCATCCACCTCTAACACACTCCATCCTGGTGTCTTTCTTACCCCCCTCTGCTCTATCATCCCACGAACTTTAGATGCCTCGGGATTTCTTTGAACACTAAAGTAAATATTAGATAGTTGAACAAGAGCTGCTTCCTCTTCCTCCACATTTCCCTTCTCCAAGTCAAGAAGGTTTTTAACAGCTAGTTCTCCGAGTTCAACATTCTTGTGCGTTCGACAGCCATTCAGTAAAGCACCCCAAACAGATGCAAGCGGTTTCATTGGCATTTTTTCGATAAGATTAAGTGCATCATCTAATCTTCCAGCTCTGCACATCAAATCTACTATACAGCTGTAATGCTCATGCTTTGGAGTAATTTCGTATCGAGCTTCCATATTTTCTAACATTGATCTGCCTTCTTCAAGAAATCCTCCATGAGCACAAGCGGCTAAGACCCCAAGAAGAACTACACTATCAGGCTTAATACCATCTTCTCGTTCCAACCGTTCCAAACACGTCATAGCTTTCTTTGCATAACCATAAGCCGCATATCCTCCAATTAAAGCTGCCCATGAGAAGACATTCCTCCTAGTCAACTTTTTGAAAACTTCCACAGCCGTCTCTATGCAACCACACTTAGCATACATGTCAACCAAAGCCGTTCCTACAAACACATCAGACTCAATCCAACTCTTCTTTTTAACAAACTCATGAATCCACTTCCCCTGAGCTAAAGCCCCAACTTGTGCACAAGCCGTTAATGCCGTAGTAACCGAAAACTCATCAGGCTCTAGTCCTTTAACCAACATCTCCCTAAACACCTCTAAACCCTCAGAACCTAAACCACATCTAACATACCCATTCATCAAAACATCCCATTTCACAACATCTGGTTGTGGAATTTCATCGAACACCTTGCGTGCATCTAACAACAATTTATCTTCCACATAAATCCTCAAAACTCCAGTCTGTACATGACTATCCGATAAAAAGACACCATTTTTAACCACCCAACAATGAATTTGCTTACCCACAGAGAAGAAACAAGCTTTTAAACACGCAACAATCAAGAAATGAAACGTGAGATAACTAGGAGCTATATCTTCTTCTTCTTCCTTCACCATTAATAGAAAATATCGTAAACCCAGGTGAGGCTGAGAGCTTCTGGAGCAGATTCTTATCATAGTATCGTAAACGA